>Ga0114918_10001045_pt1 | contig 24465 bp, 24 predicted proteins | sample LantaG_FD_87015 | JGI IMG/M metagenome (GOLD analysis project Ga0114918, IMG submission 87015) | Deep subsurface microbial communities from Baltic Sea to uncover new lineages of life (NeLLi) - Landsort_02402 metaG | ecosystem: Environmental > Aquatic > Marine > Oceanic > Sediment | place...
CGCCGAGATGAGCGGTCTGGGTGAAGAGGTCAGGAAAAAGACCGATGCACTCGATGCCCTCGGCAACACGACGGCGGCAACGGGAAAAGGCTTTGCAATCGGCTCAGCAGCCCTGACGGCTATGGCGCTTTTGGCAGCACTGATTGAGTCAGTTCGCGTCTGGATAGGCCGCCTTGCCGCCGAAGCCGGAGGCTCGTACACTGTTGGAAAAATCACGTTTTTCAAAGACCAGCTGGGCGAACAGATTGAAGGCGCGGTAAACGTGACAACCGCCACTATGGCCGACTTCGTACTCGCGTATGACCTGAGCATAATGAATCCGAGACTGCTCTGCGGGCTTTTTATCGGTTGTATGATGGCCTTTATCTTTTGTGCTATGACTATGAAGGCTGTCGGAAAAACCGCCGGCGATATGGTCAACGAAGTCCGCCGGCAGTTCAGGGAAATCCCCGGCATTATGGATGGCTCCGGCAAGCCCGATTATGCCCGTTGTGTTTCCATCTCAACAAAGGGAGCGCAAAGGCAGATGATTCTGCCCTCGCTCCTGGCCATTTTAATCCCCGTCGTTGTCGGTTTGATTCTTGGCATAGCAGGCGTAATCGGACTTCTGGCCGGCGGCCTTACATGCGGCTTTGTCCTGGCCGTAACCCTTAATAATGCAGGTGGGGCCTGGGACAATGCCAAAAAGTACATCGAAAAAGGCGCTCACGGCGGAAAAGGCTCGGACGCCCACAAGGCCGCCGTGGTCGGCGATACCGTCGGTGACCCGTTCAAGGACACCTCCGGGCCGAGTCTGAATATCCTCATCAAGCTGATGAGTATGGTAAGTGTGGTGTTTGCCGGCGTGATTGTAAAATTCTCGCCGGTTATTGGCAGTTGGCTCGGTTTCGGCAATTGAGCCCCTGCCTGCAGAGTTGACTTCAATGTCTCTGTAATGTAACCTATCAGGGTGGTCGCATCGGCCACCCTTTTTCTTTATTGAAGTTAAGGAGACGAGTTGACAAAAAGGCGAAATACCAAGGCGAAGTCATTTGCCCTGGCTGCCGCGCAAGTGGCCGCTGAGCGGCACTGCAGTGATATCGTAGTTCTGGATTTGAAGGGTAAATCGCCCGCTACTGATTATTTTGTAATCGCCACAGGCACAAGTGACAGACAAAGGCGGACAGTCGCCGATGAAATCTGCGAGGCGGCGAGAAAACAGGACTTCCAGCGTTTCGGCCGGGCCGGCTATGAGCAAGGCCGCTGGATTTTGCTCGATTTTATCGATGTCGTAATCCACATCTTTGACAGCGAATACCGTGACTACTACGATTTGGAACTGCTCTGGGGCGACGCAGAGAGATTGATTATTGATAATTGATTAATGATTATTTGATGAAGACCGTTAAAGACGTACTTGAAGAACGTATATCCGAAGCGATGAAGCAGTACGCACCTGGAGCGGGTATTTGCCCAGCTATTGTAAGAACTTCTACCGACCCAGGATTCGGAGATTATCAAGCCAACGGCGTAATGGCATTGGCCAAAAAGCTCAAGACCGACCCCCGCAAACTTGCCGAGGATGTTATAAAGAATTTAGACGTTGACGATATCTGCGAAAAACCCGAAGTGGCAGGCCCGGGTTTTATAAACTTACGACTAAAAGCTGATTTTGTTGCGGATAGACTCCTTGAAACCAACGCCGACCCTCAGAATCGCCTCGGCATAGAAAAAACAGCAGAGCCGAAGACTATCGTTGTTGATTTCTCAGGCCCGAACATCGCAAAGCAAATGCACGTTGGCCATCTGCGAAGCACTATCATCGGCGACTGCATCTGCCGAGTACTCGAATTCCTCGACCACGATGTCATCCGCCAGAACCACATCGGAGACTGGGGAACACAATTCGGAATGCTCTGCGCTTTGTTTAGAGACAAAACAACTGCCAAAGATATTGAAGAGTTAAAAAAAATAGAAGATGAATGGCTTTCAGACGATGAAATTTTAAAAGACATAGAAGCTTTTTATCAAGAAGCCAAGCAGAAATATGATTCTGATGAGAACTTTGCTGCAGATGCAAGAGATGCAATTGCCGGTCTCCAAAGAGGTGAAAAGTATTGGAAAAGCTACTGGCAAGCTATTGTTAGGCGGTCAGAATCTCATTACACCGAAATATACCGTAAGTTAGGAGTCACGTTAACGAACGAAGACATACGGGGAGAAAGTGCGTATAACGATGACTTACCCGTTGTTGTTGATGAGTTAAAAAAAGCAGGTTTGGCCCAAGAATCGAAGGGGGCGGTTTGTGTTTTTCCAGAGGGGTTTAAGAATAAGGAAGGTGAGCCGTTGCCGCTCATAATCCAAAAGTCGGATGGGGCGTTTTTGTATGCGACAACAGATTTAGCGGCGATTCGTTATCGCGTGGATGAGTTGAAGGCAGACAGAATAGTTTACGTTACCGATGCCCGGCAGAGTCTGCATTTTCAGATGGTCTTTGCGGTGGCGCGGATGGCTGGCTGGGCTGGTAAGGACATAGAGCTTGTTCATGTAACATTTGGCAGCGTGCTGGGCGAAAAGGGCACGCCGTTAAAAACGCGCTCCGGCGAAAATGTAAAACTAAAAGACCTGCTCGATGATGCCGTCGAACGCGCAAAGGGCATAGTTAAAGAAAAGAATCCTAATCTTCCTGAAAGTAGAAAGGCCGAGATTGCAAAGGCAGTCGGAATCGGCGCCGTCAAATACGCCGACTACTCCAACAACCGAACCAGCGATTACATCTTCAGCTTTGATAAGATGCTGGCGATGGACGGCAATACCGCACCGTATATGCAGTATGCATACGCCCGCATAAAATCAATTGAACGAAAGGCAAAGACCAAGGGCGTGGATGTCGAGAAGGAGCTTTCCGGCCTGAAAAAGTTGAATCTAAATGAGCCGGCCGAGCTGGACCTGGCAAAATACCTCATTCGTTATGGCGAGGCAATAGAAGCCACCGCAGCAGATTACAGGCCGAACTACCTGACCGCCTATCTGTATGAATTGGCCCAAAAGTTCAGCGCGTTTTACACAAATTGTCCCGTTTTGGATGCTCAGCCGGATAAAAGACCCACGAGACTTCTGCTTTGTGATTTAACCGCAGAGATTATCAAACATGGCTTGAGTGAGCTTTTGGGTATCGAAGTTGTCGAGCAAATGTAGGGGATAGTAACAATGAAAATTATTGAGAAGGATTTTCGCGTAAGCACCAAAAGCCGCAACCAGATGGTTGACATTACAAGTCAGGTTGGCTCGATTGTCAACCAGTCCGGTATTACCGACGGCGACGTAATAGTCTATTGTCCTCATACAACAGCGGCTATCACCATAAACGAAAACGCCGACCCTTCAGTTCCGCACGACATACTTTTGACCCTGAATGAATTGATACCTCAGCATCGACAGGGCTACCGGCATTACGAAGGCAATTCCGACGCACATTGCAAAAGCGCGGTTATGGGCTGCAGCAGACAAATCCTCATAAAAGACAAGTCCCTGAACCTCGGCACCTGGCAGGGAATCTTTTTCTGTGAATTCGACGGCCCTCGCAGCAGAACAGTTATAGTCCAAGTCCGCGGAGAATAAAAAATCTAAGCGGCGCTCAAGCCTCGTCTCGCTCGCCACGGGTGAGCAGATTTAAGAATATGCGCATAAAAAAGGCGAGGTGGTGGGACCGGCTGGGGGGGAAACCGGTGTGCCACGCTGCCTCGCCGAGGTTCGTAAGCTGCTCAAGGCAGCCTCATTTCATTATATCGACAGGTTAGGCAAAAAACCTAATCCCTTAGAATATATCTGTCCAGAAAAAAATGAAAAAAACTTCAAGGGTCTCATTTCCCCAATCTGATAGCTCTAATAATAACCTAATATACAGACTGTAGCCATAAAATGCAAGGTAAAAATCGCTTTCTTTTAATTTTTTTCGCTTCAATATTACTACCTGGAGCAGAAATAGCAGAGTGAAACGGCTTGAATACTTGCGCTCATTAGCGTAAATTATGGCTGATAAATCTAAAAGTTGTCATTTTTCGGAGATTTCTGATGTCAAAGCCAAAGACTGTCCCTGTGACCCAAAAAATAACGGAAACGGCTAAAGATATACATGGAAAGATTCTAAAGAGCAAAAGCCCCACGATGGTCACGCCCGTTCGCTCGCTGAGCAACGTCAAATATCAGGCCAGAATCGGCTATTTCGAGATGCTCGGCAAGAACAAGCAGCGGACGCTAACCATGAGCACGGTAAAAACCTTCGCCCAGACCCTCAAGATGATGTCGCTTTCCAAGGAGCTCATCGATACAAACGATATGGCCACAAAGCGAGAGGCCTATTATATCTCTAAGAACTGGGGCAAGGCCGGTTTCTCCGAGCAATCGGAGTCAGATACCATTATGGACGATGTTGAAGCAATGTTCGGTGTAAACCGCGAACAGCTAAGATTTACGCCCGAAGAAAAAGGCGGAGATGTGGCCGGCAGATTAACCGTTATAGACACGGACGCCAAAGGCAAGAAAATCAAAATCGATTGCACAAAATTCAGCTCCGGCGCCTATTCCATACCCACAGAGGTTGAAGAACTGGGATTCGAGAGCCAGGCAAAATTTGTTCTTGCAATCGAAACAGCAGGTATGTTCCAAAGGCTGGTCAAGTATGATTACTGGAAAAAAGCAAAATGCATTCTCGTCAGTATGGGCGGCGTGCCGACACGTGCCTGCCGCAGATTCATAAGAAGATTAACTGACCGACTGAAAATCCCCGTTTATGCCTTTGTTGATGGCGACCCTTACGGCTATTTCAATATCTACCGTACATTAAAAGTCGGTTCCGGCAACGCGGCCCATATAAACAGATTCTTCTGCGTTCCCTCAGTGCGGTTTCTCGGCGTAACGCCCCAGGATATTATAACCTATAAGCTGCCCACCCATCCGCTCAAAGAGGTGGACATAAAAAGGGCCAAGGACGCACTGCGAAACGACCCATTCGTAAAACATCATAAATTCTGGCAAAAGGCAATCAATCAAATGCTGAAGATGGGTGTTCGTGTTGAGCAGCAGGCCTTTGCCAAACACGGCCTGGATTTTGTGGTCAATAAGTATCTGCCCGCTAAATTAAAAAACCCATCAAATTTTTTGCCTTAGTCTCTTTTTACGCTGGCAAACATAAAGGCAAGCTGCTATCTTAATCGCTGGTTTTGTGTCGAGTGGGGTAAATTTGTTGGCTTTTAATTCTTAATCAGTTTTTATGTCGAAAATTTCTGAGAGAATAAAACGCGTAAAAGAGACCATCAACTCTACCTGTGCACGTCTCGGCAGAGACCCCAGTGAAATAAAACTTGTAGTTGTAACCAAATCCGCCGACATCGAAGGCATAAAAGAGGTTATCCATCTGGGCTTGACCGACCTTGGCGAAAACAGGGTTCAGCAATTAAAAAAAGTTTCGGCCCAGATAGCTGAATTCTTGAAGGGCAGGAACAGTGATTCAGCTTTGCCCGAAAAAGTCAATTGGCATATGATTGGTCATCTTCAGCGTAATAAGGTCCGCCACGTCTTGCCCATCGCTTCTCTGATACATTCGGTTGACACGCTTCGCCTGGCGGAAGAGATAGATGCCTCAGCAGCGAAACTAAACTTGTGTCCGAACGTACTTTTACAAACCAATACCTCTAACGAGCCACAGAAATACGGCGCTCCGGTGGGGGCTGCAACGCATCTGGCCGGGCAAATAGAGACCTTGCCCAATTTGAGACTGGTTGGCTTGATGACAATGGCACCATTGACGCGTAATAAAGACGTCGTTCGGGCCTGTTTTGCGCGGGCAAAAGAGTTATTTATTGAGATGCGCGGCGAGAAAATAGTTGGCCCGCAGTTTACTGAACTGAGTATCGGTATGAGCTCGGACTACAAAGTTGCCATCGAAGAGGGGGCTACAATCCTGCGTATCGGCTCGGCAATCTTCGCCGGCTAAGAGTAGCTTTGAGCCAAACGACCATCAAGAAGAGTTCACGTTTGACAGACACCACAAACACCATTCCCATCCTTCCAAATGCGGAAAAAAACAAAAAAACCCAAAGTGCCGCCTCCAACAAGCCGAAGTTACGTATGGCTGTTATTACAAGAATGGATATGTGTTCAGGGTCCTATAATACGACGGGGTTTGCCTTATGCAATTTGTTGCAAGATAGGCTTCGCCCCACTGGGTAAATGAAAATGGAAAAAGCAGAACTGCTGGCTGCTATTGAAGCGCCAAAAACCTTCACAGATGTTCTGTACCTCACAAACCAGGAACATATGCCGCCTGAAATAAGGCGGCTTTTGAAACAGAATAAGCTCTCTGCTGCAGTACTGCCGATAGACAAATTTTCTCAGGTGCGCGAGCGACTTGATCTAATCGGGACCGTCATTATCGATGCACAGGGCCCGGACAAGCCACAGCATCAGAGTTTAGCCCAAATAATCGAATCGCTCGAGATGGAAAATATCGGCGTGATTTTGCTTACCCACCGCGTGGAACTGCCCGTAAAAAGTTTTTCGTTAACACCGGCAAAGACCAGTTTCTCTATGGCTGCTACAATCGAGTCGGTTTCCATAGACGAGCTGTGGACCAGAATCAGCGTCAATCTTGCATATCGTAAGAAAAGTTCCGGCCTTGCAGTAAAACCCGCCCTCCCACCGAAGCAGATACGAGGAATCTACCAGAATAAACTGGCAGAGCAGCTCAGTATGACCGGCGCCATGGTGGACAATCTGGCAGAGCAGATGAGGCTCGCTGGTCTCGTTCAGCAGGATTTTCTGCCCACTCAACTGCCCAATATCGATGAAGTGCGATGGGCCACACTTTTTTTACCGGCTGAGTGGGTCTCAGGCGACATTTATAATATCGTCCGCATCGACGAGCAGCACATCGCATTTTATGTGGCTGATGTAGTCGGCCACGGGATACCCGCCGCACTTCTGACAATTTTTGTAAAACAGGCTTTGGTTATGCGAGAGACCGTTGAGAGCAATTACCGTATATTCTCGCCGGCCGAAGTTATGAAAAATCTCAATATGAGGATGGCTGCACAGAAACTCTCCGGCTATCAATTTGCTACCTGCTGCTATTGTCTGCTAAATGTAAAGACACTACAGCTTACCTATGCCCGTGGAGGACATCCATATCCAATTCTCATCAGGCCCCAGGAACAACCACGACAATTGGAAATGCGAGGCTCGCTGCTCGGAATTTTTCAAGAATCCGAATACACCCAGCAGACTATACAGCTTCAAAGCGGCGATAAACTTCTGTTGTATTCCGACGGAGCAGAGCCCTTTATCGGCACTTTTGACGACCTAACAGGCTTTCATTTCGGCGAAGAATTTCGCGGCATCAAGGATTTGCCCATTGTTGAGATGTTCGATAGATTCAACAGCCTTGCACAAAATAAGAAAATCGACCCATCGGAGGTCGATGATATTACAGCAGTCGGCCTCGAAATACTTTAGGCTACCCAAACACACAAAAAAAGCCGAGCCAATGCCTGCATTTTCTCTTTCATTCCCGTCTCCCGTTTAGCCGCTTCTTTGGCAAAAAAGCCCATTCTTAATCATATGACAGACCAGAAATTGTTTGCAAAAAAAGCTTTTGCAGCTATACTTATTGTGCTTAACCCCAGATTTAATCAGGGGCTGCTTTTATTGGGAAAGGAAGCGGCGATGGCGGAAAATAAAAATAGCGATTTGAAGAGAATAAAAGAACTCATTGAAATAATGAAGGAAAACGACCTCGTCGAGATTGAAATAAAACACGACGATGACAAAATCTTCCTGAAGCGCTCCCAGGCACCGCCTCCTGGAACTTATGTACCGGTCGTCGGTCAGAGTATCTCAACTGCACCTGCCGGCCCCAATGCAGCGCAAGCTCCGGCAGCCCAAGCAGAGGCCGCTGCGGCCCAGCCGCAGCCGGAGGAGAATTGGGTCCAGATAAAATCGCCCCTCGTTGGGACATTCTACGCCACCCCGAGTCCTGATTCCGACCCCTATGTTGAGATCGGCTCAGAAGTTGAGCCACAGACGGTTGTTTGCATGGTTGAGGCAATGAAGGTAATGAACGAGATAAAAGCCGAAACCAGCGGGACGATTGCCGAGATACTCGTAGAGAACGGCCAGGCCGTCGAATATGGCCAGGTGCTTTTCAAACTCAAGCCAGACTAATAATTGATTACTGATTATTTTCTATTGATTATTGAAAAGAAAAGCAGAAGTAAGAAGTCAGAAAGCAATAGTAAATAATCAATAGTAAATGGTAAATTGAATATGTTTTCAAGAATCCTGATAGCAAACCGCGGTGAAATAGCGCTGCGTATTATCCGTGCCTGTCACGAGCTTGGCATTGAAACCGTAGTAGTTTATTCCGAGGCCGACAGAGATGCTCCCTACCTGCAGCTTGCTGATGAAGCCATTTGTATAGGCCCGGCTGACCCTGCTGAAAGTTACCTCAACATCCCACGTATAATCAGTGCCGCCGAAGTTTCCGACGTCGAGGCCATTCATCCGGGTTATGGCTTTTTGGCTGAGAATATAGAATTTGCCCAGATATGCCGGGACTGCGGGATAACATTTATTGGCCCGCCTGTTGAGGCAATGCGGCTGCTCGGTGACAAAGTCCGGGCCCGTAAGCTGGCACGCGATGTCCGGGTGAAGGTAGTCCCCGGCTCTGAAGGCGCCGTCGAGGAAGAGTCTGATGCGTTGAAACTCGCAAACAAGATGGGTTACCCCGTGATGATAAAGGCTGCCGCCGGCGGCGGCGGACGCGGCATGCGGGTCGCGCACAACGACATCAGCCTCCACTCGGCTTTCGGCGCAGCCCGCGCCGAAGCCCAGGCCGCTTTCGGAGACTCAAGAGTCTATCTGGAAAAATTTATAGCTGAGCCACGCCACGTCGAAGTACAGGTAATCGCCGACAACCAGGGCAACGCATTGCACTTCTACGAAAGGGACTGCTCCGTTCAGCGAAGGCATCAAAAAATGATTGAGGAATCACCCTGTCCCGTCCTCGATGAAGACGACAGGGAAGAACTCTGCAAAGCTGCCCTGAGGATTATAAAGGAGGCCAAATATGTCAACGCCGCAACCGTTGAGTTTCTTCTGGACAAGCATAAAAAGTTCTACTTCATTGAGGTAAACACGAGAATCCAGGTCGAGCACCCTGTCACTGAAATGGTCACCGGCCACGACTTAATCAAGTGGCAGCTAAAAATCGCTGCCGGCCACACCATCAAGTTTCGCCAGAAGAATATCAAGCATACTGGAGTTGCAATTGAGTGCCGAATCAACGCCGAGGACCACGAAAATAATTTCGCACCCTGCCCCGGCAAAATTACCAGATACATTCCGCCCGGCGGCCCGGGCGTCAGAGTTGATAGCCACGTCCATCAGGGCTGGACTGTCTCGACAAATTACGACTCGATGATTTGCAAGCTCATCGTCCATCAAAAAACGCGGACCGAAGCCATCGCCACAATGAAAAGAGCTTTGGCCGAATTCGTAATTGAGCCGGTCAAAACAACAATCCCCGCCTGCCTCGATATTCTTTCACACAATCTTTACGTCAAAAACAAAATCGATACCGGCTTCGTCGAAAGAAACTTTTAAAAAACTGTGGACTACCCCTCTTTAAATAGCTACGATATTTGTGGTTTTGAGAAAACAAGGGAAAGAGAATATCAAAAATGGTATCCAAAAACCAATTCGATAAAGAAATACGAAGTATCGTAAAACAGCTTATCCGCGTGTATAAGCCGGAAAAAATTATTCTTTTCGGTTCTTTAGCCAGGGGCCGGATAAATCAAGGAACAGATATTGACCTTTTCATTATTAAAAGCGATGTTCCTGAATTTGGCGTTGATAGAATCCGTCAATTGGACGCACTTATCAAATACAGGTTGGCTACCGATTTTATCGTATATAGGCCCGAGGAACTTGAACAAAGGCTGAAACTGGGTGACCCATTCGTAAAAAGTATTCTTGAGGAAGGTAAAGTGCTTTACGATGCCGCCTGAAATCGTCAGAGAATGGATGGAAAAGGCAGAAGAAGATTACGGCTTCGCCTGTGCGGCTATTGAAACCACAGATTACTTTGCTCAGGTATGTTTTCATTTCCAGCAGGCAGCGGAAAAATATCTTAAGACCTTTATAGTGGCCAATAAATTGGAATTCAGGGCCGTCCATAATCTATTGGAACTATTGGAGATTTGCAAACAAAACGAACCTAACATCGAAGAATTAGAGTAGGCCTGTCGCTTCCTCAACCCATTTTATATTGATACTCGCTATCCTGTCCACTGGCCTGCTAATTATGACAAAGATACCGCCGTTAACGCAAAAGAAGAGACCCGCAAAATCAGAGATTGGATAAAGAAATCTCTAAACATATAACCTGTTTGTCAAAAGCAAAATCGACACCGGCTTCGTTGAAAGAAACTTCTAAATTCGTCGCTCGTGACTCGTCGCTTGTGACTCGTGGCTTGTGACTCGTGGCTTGTGAATCGTGGCTCGCAGGGCAGAAGCTGTCATTGCGAGCGAGGCGCAGCCGAGCGTGACAATCTCATTGCTGTCATTCCTGCGAAGCTTGTCATTCCCGCGAAAGCGGGAATCCATTTTTTATTTTGCCGCAGAGGTCACAGAGAGATTTTGGTTTTTTTAGGCGCTGATACCCCGCCCCCCATGCCTGCACAGGGACAAGCTGCGCAGGCACAAGTTTCGCAGATTTTGCACAGAAGAGCAACTACGAACCATGAACTAAAAACTATTTTCGCTTTCTTCTAAACATCGCCGTACTCAGGCCGAGCGTGGCAATCTCATCGGTTAGGTTTTAGATGGCTCTGCAGAGTACTTTTTGGCTCTACGGGAGAGGTAAAAGAGAGGACCAGACAAGACACTGAAATGTCTGCAAATCAAATGAAACATCCTCCGGCCTACAATTTCTTGAAAAAAAGTTAAAAAAATTTTGTGCATTTATTCACTTCTTTCAACCAAAGCATAAATTTGCAAATTTAGTATCTACAAAGGCTCCCGAGGGTCAAATTAAGTATTACATGAGGTCTTAGACCCAAGGGTAGAGGGGAGCAGTATAACAGGTCTAAAGATAGGGCAGGACAGAGGAGTCAGCAAGATTTTACCCTTATATATAGAAGGACGTTGTTCTTTTGGTGTTATGAAGAACTGTTAAAAATTTAAAGGAGTTAGCCATGTACCGGAATTTTGATTTTGCAAGAGGATTTGCACCATCGGTTGTTGAGGACCTACACCTTGCTGAGGAATATCTGTATTTTTTGAAAGATGCTCATGGGTGTATATTAAAGATAGGAGCTGCATTCGAAGACCTGATTGTTCATCACGTGAGCATAAAAGAGAACATGCATTTTCTATTTGAGGCAAGGTTGTGTGACTACTTGGATTCGTTGAAGCGAAAGGATGTTTGTCCAAAGAATGTCTTTCAGGCGATGAAGTATATACACAGAAAAAGAAACTTGGCAAATCACGAGGGCTGGGGGAGTGAACACAATGCTCAAGTATGCCTTATTCAAATGCACAACATTTTAGTTTGGTGCGTTAGGAAGTACGGTCTTGGAGTTCCAACAAAATACCAACAGATAAATGGGATACTCGAGCAAGATACAGATTTTAGAGGTATGTTCGAATCTTTTTTGATTCCAGGAATTTAATTGAAGTGTTTTAGAGAAAGAACTTTATATTTTGGGAGGCGAACAAAAAGATGAACTGGTTTTATTTATTGTTAATAGGTTATGGTCTTTACAAAACATTTTGGGAAAATGCGGAAGAACCGAATAATTACACAACGCCCCCAGATAGTTCGGGAGAAGCAATTACCTATACTCCTTCGGACAAAATATCGGAATATAAGAGATTTGCTCAAGAAGAGAAACAAAGAACTGAGTTGGAAGCAAAGCGGACAGAAGAAGAGTCGGAGCGACTGAGACGAGAAACGAAGACTTTATCTGGATTAAAGCGGATCAAACCCGAAAACTTCGAATTTGTCGTAGGCTCTTTATTTTTAGCTGATGATTACGAAATGTTTATAACTCCCCGGTCTGGTGATCGAGGTATAGATCTAGTCGGCACAAAACAAAACAAGAAAACTGCATTTCAATGCAAGAGGTACAAGAATGTTGTGCCAGAACGTATGGTGCGAGAATTTTACGGATCTTTCGTTGGTAACTTTGACAATGGAATTTTTGTTACAAGTTCCACCTTTTCTCCTGCTGCTAGAGATTGGGCCAAACAACGTAAAGGGTTGAGATTAATCAACGGGGAAGAACTTGCCAAGTTGATGATTACGCACAATCCGAGAACAATTCACAATTTTCAAAAGTGGCAATGCTAATTCTTATGCGCCAGCAACCAAACGCGAATACCTCACTTTTCCAGAGCTATTAAGTCTTGGTAGGTTTGGCGTTTTCGGATAAGGGCGAATTTGTCGCCATCGACGAGCACCTCGGCGGGCAAGCACCTGGCGTTGTAGTTGCTGGCCATCGTGAAGCCGTAAGCGCCGGCGGTAAAGATGGAGAGCAAATCGCCGCGCTCGACCGGCGGCAAGGCCCTGTCCTTTGCAAAAAAATCCGCTGCTTCGCACACCGGCCCAACCACATCAACAACCTCAGTACCATCTAATTGCAAATCCTTGTCCCGCCGGCCGGGTACAAACTTGTCATCTACTTTCGCAGGCCAAATGAAGTGAAATGCATCGTACAACGGCGGACGAATCAAATCGTTCATTCCCGCATCAACTATAACGAATTTTTTCTCGCCGCTTTTCAAATATAAAACCTGCGTCACCAGAATCGCTGCATTGGCTGCGATGGTTGCGCCCGGTTCAAGAATAAGCTTCAGGTTTTTACCTTTTAACAACGGCACAATGGCGCCGGCATAGTCGGCAGCGGTTGGGGCCGTACCGGTCACGTAATCAGCGCCATATCCGCCGCCGATATCTACCGCTTCGATTGTAAACCCATCGCGGCGTAGTTGTTCGATTAGAGCTGATATTTTTTCTACTGCTTCAACATAGGGCTCAACAGTATGTCCGGCCGAGCCTAAATGTATATGAATCGCGCAAAGTCTTACCGCTTCGTTTTTACCATAGTCGGCAAAAACTTTTCGTGCACGTTCGATATCGACACCGAATTTCGTTTCCTTTGTGCCCGTAGTGGTATATCTGTGCGTTTTCGGGTCAACATCGGGGTTGGTGCGCAGAGCAGCTTTGGGCCGTTTATTTTTTTCTTTTGCCAGTCGAATCAGGTTTTCTAATTCGGCTTCTGACTCGATATTGAAATAGTCGATACCGGCGTTCAACGCCTCAATGATTTCGGCATCGGTCTTACCGACACCGGCATAAACGATTTTTGATGGCGTACCACCAGCCTGCAGAACACGGTACAGCTCGCCGCCGCTGACAATATCGAATCCGCTGCCCGCCTCAGCCAAAAACTTTAGGATGTTTATATTGCCGCACGCCTTAACGGAATAGCAAATTGTGGTATCAAGCTCGCTGTAGGCCTTTTGAATCTTCTGCAGATGGTCTTTGAAGGTCGCCTTGCTGTAGATATAGACCGGCGTGCCGACCTCAGCAGCGATTCTTTGCACATCTACGTTTTCGGCAAATAGTTTACCGTTCTTGTAGTTGAAATAATCCATATTGTTATTCTTTCCGTCCGCGCCAGTTACAAACACGTTCCATTTTGCAATAGGTACCAAAAGGACGTCCCGAAAACTGCCTTATTATCAACAATGCTCTCAATAACAACCAGTAGTATAGGAAATTGCGGGTCAATTGCAACAGGCTTGGTCGCAGGCTAATGTGCGGTATTTGCGTTGAAAGTGCGATACAAAAAAAATGGAAGGTTCCGCCGTGGCGAGAGAACCTTCCATTTTAGCGTAACTTGCCGCTGCGTTATCATTCTCGATTGTACTTCAAATTGCCGCCATCCTAAAATTCACAACACAGAAAACGAGCGGCCTTTCGGCTAAACTGCTACGCTACTTTTTTTTCTTTTTCTTGGCTTTTTTCTTCTTCGTGGCTTTCTTCTTTACTTTTTTCTTTGCTGCTTTTTTCTTAGCCTTTTTCCTTTTCTTCGCCATTATTTAACCACCTCCTTTCGGCTGATTAAATTCTTTTACATCCAAGTTAAAAAGTCAACATCATAATACTAATTCACTTTGAAAAACTCTGTCAAACAAATTATGCAAAGAGTTAATAACTATTTATATAGTTTTTATCGTCCAGAAGTTTAAAAATACTTCATAAAATTTTTTATCATCAGTGTTTTACACACCTTGTTGTATTGTATATCATACTCTTTGTAAAACGGTGCAACTTGTTTATTGCAACTGAAGTTATTACTAAGACCAAATTGTAACTGAAGTTTTTATTAAAACTATGAAACCGTTCGTTATATGAGTAATGGCGTTGAATGCGTTTTATTTAACTTATAGGTCGGTTTCGCGGCTTTGGGTTCTAAGAGAAGCATTCTTTGGCTTGTCAATACATATATTTTTAAAGCGCTGTGAAACTTTAGAATTGTGTAAGAGATGATTTTGTCTCTTAAGGATTTTAGCCGGTTATTAGCGTTTTTGTTGGCTGAATTTTTTTAATTTTTTTTGTAAGATTTTAAAAAATAACACACAATTTACTTGTTAATTATTTTATGGCCAAAAGAAAAATAGCTTTGTTTGGTGGAACGTTCGACCCGATTCATCCTGGTCATACCACTGTCGCCGCTACCGCCGCAGAACACATTGGCGCAGAAGTAATCGTTTTTATTCCCGCAAAATGTTCTCCTCTCAAGGAATCGTTTCCAGAGGCAAGTGATGATGACCGCTTGCAAATGATAGCTCTTGCAATCGCAGGCAATAAAAAGTTCCAGTTAAGTGATTACGAATTGAGAAAGTCTAAGCCCAGCTATACTTTGGAAACGGCAAGGCAATTCCAGGCCGGCTACGGCAGCGATACCTCAATCTATTGGCTTATAGGTGCCGACAATATCGATGATTTGCCGCGTTGGTATAGAATTGTCGAGCTAATCGACGAGTGTAATTTGTCCGTAATGTATAGGGCCAGCTGCGAAACCCCTAATTTTGCTAAATTCACTGACATCTGGGGTCCTCAGCGAGTGGCGAAACTACAAGAGAATATTATCGAGACACCCCTGATTGACATAAGCAGCACCGAAATACGAAACAGATTAGCTGCCGGCCGTGATGTAACCGATATGCTGAGTCCCCTCGTCGCCGACTATATCCGCAAACACAATCTCTACCAATCAAAAAGCAAACCTTAATCCAGGTCTTCGACCTCTCTCTTCAGCCACTTACACCAATCGCCGAACCCGGCCCCGGTTTTGGCTGATATTGGGAAAATCTCAATCCCCTTATTTAATTTGCGGGCATCGGCCTTTACTCTTTCGATATCGAAATCAACCTGTCCGACCGCTTCCAGCAAATCGATTTTATTTATAAGCAGCACCTTCGACTTTGCAAAAATGGCTGGATACTTGGCCGGCTTGTCATCACCTTCGGCAACCGAAAGCACAACTATCTTACTGCTTTCCCCCAATTCAAAAGCCGATGGACAGACAAGATTGCCCACGTTCTCTATAAAAATCAAATCCAGGTTCCTGACAGGTAACTTCTCTAACGCGCCGCTTACCTGAGCTGCCGACAAATGGCACGCACCGTTGGTGTTTATCTGAACAGCGGGTGCTGCTGTTGCTCTGATTCGCTCAGCGTCTAAATCGGTCTGGATGTCGCCTTCAATAACACCAATCTTAATTTTGTCCTTCAATTCACTTATTGTCCTTGTCAGGATTGTAGTCTTGCCCGACCCGGGCGACGATATCATATTCAGGCACAGCTTTTTCTGCTCAGCCAGGAACTGCCTGTTTTTAAGGGCGTATTCTTCATTTGCGCTTAGGATTTTTTTGCCAATGGTAACTCTCTTGGACATTATGTTACTCCGTTTCAAGTTCTATCTCTTCGAGCAGCAAAGGCGCATCCGGCAGCAATTCAAAATCCTCACTGCCGCACTTTTTGCAAATTGGATGATTAACCTCAAAGTCAAAAAATTCATCACATTTCTTACATCGTCCCTGCATCGGCTTATGCTCTACCTCCAGCTTCAAACCTTCGCATACCGTGCCTTGGGCAATAGCCTCGAAAGCAAAGCAAAGCACTTCATCATTGATGGCGTTAAGCATTCCGCAGCTTATTTTTGCGCTGACGGGTTTTGCATTTTGTTTTGCCGCCTCAGCCGAAATTGCCGCCAGCAAACTTTCTGCCACCATCGTTTCGTGCATCAGCATATCCTCGGCAATTCTCGGCCGTATGGCATCTGCACAATTCTCCTTCCGCCGATTTTAGTTATCAGCTCCACCACAGGCACATCACGGGTCTTCACAACCTCGCCGATAATGCTTGCCTCCTTGCCTAACGGATGTTTCCTGCAGATATTCAAACAGTCATCTGCTGATTCCGCCGACACAATCGCAGCGAATTTGCCTTCATTTGCAATGTTCAGCACATCGAAGCCGAGCATATCGGCCGCCGCCTGCACCGTCGGATTTACGGGAACATCGTCCTCGCGAATTTCAATACTCAGCCCGCTCCCTCGGCAGATTTCGTTAAGTGTTGCAGCCAGCCCCCCACGAGTCGGGTCCCGCATAAATCTTATGCCCGTTGTGTTCTCCAGTAGTTGACAGGTCAGTTCCGCCAGACCTGCACAGTCGCTTTTTAATTGCGATTGAAATTTAATACCTTCGCGCTGCGAGATAATGGTCATCCCATGGTCGCCGATTGTGCCGTTGACAACTATTTTGTCACTGACCGCAATTCTTTCAAACCCTAAATCTACACCGGCCAGCCTCGTCCCAATCCCTGCCGTATTTATGAAAATTTTATCGGCCGCGCCGCTTTCGACAGTCTTGGTATCGCCGGTAACAATATCAACATTGTTTTGCCTGGCGGCCTGGCTGACGCTTGATAAAATCTTCTCCAGCAATGCAAATTCGAAACCTTCTTCAATTATCAGTGACAAAGCCAAAGCGACAGGTCTTGAGCCGGCAACAGCCAAATCATTTATCGTCCCACAAACAGCGAGCTTTCCAATATCACCGCCGTTAAAAAACAATGGCTTGACCACATAGCTGTCCGTGGTAAAGCAAACCGACCTCGAAGTAAGATTCAATTTTGCCGCATCGGCCAACTCAGCCAGCGTCTCATTACTAAAGCTTGGCAGAATATGATGTCGGATTAATTCATCGCTTAATTGCCCCCCGCCGCCGTGGGCCAGCAAGACTTTATCCTTTTTAGTTGATTTCATCGTTCGCGTTTTTTCTCCGGTCCATACTTAAACCACGCCGCACAGGCCCCCTCGGAGCTTACCATACACGGCCCAATCGGCAACTCAGATGTGCAGCTTTTTCCAAACAAGCCGCATTCCGGCGGCTCAATTAGTCCGCAAAGCACTTCCCCGCAGCGACAGCCGCTTGTATCTTCACTGGGCGTTTCAGTTATGTCAAATCGTTCCAAAGCATCGAATTGGCTGTACTTATCTTTTAGCTTCAGCGTGCTTTTTTCTATGTTCCCCAGCCCCCGCCAGTAACCGTCTGCCGGTTCGAAGCACTCGGCGATAATCTTTTGTGCGGTGGTATTACCCTGCTCCGTTACCACTGCGGTATATACCGACTTTAATTCAGCCTTTCCGGCGGCAAGCTGCCGGCAGATTTCGGCCAGCCCGTCAATTATTTGCAGCGGTTCAAAACCAGCCACCACACACGGCCGACCGAACCCCTCCACTATTTCTGCATAGCTGCGGTAACCGGTTATTGCGCTGACGTGCCCGGGACAGAGAAAGCCGTCTATATTGTGATTCTTCTCAGACACAAGAGCGCGCATTGCCGGCACAACCAGCTTATGTCCGCTCAGAATGCAGAAATTCTCAAGCGACCCTGCTGCCGCTTCTTTTACCACCACTGCCGTGGCCGGTGCGGTCGTTTCAAAACCCACCGCAACAAATACAACTTTCTTCTCGGGATTGTCTTTTGCTAATTGCAGGGCATCCTCGCTGCTGAGAACAACCTTGACATTGGCGCTTGGCAGTTTTGTTTCGAGCGAGCCGCCTTTGCCGGGAACGCGAATCATATCGCCGTAGGTAGCAATCAAAATGTCGTCGCGGTCGGCCAACTGTAAAACAACATCAATATACCCTTGGTCGGTGACACAAACGGGACAGCCAGGCCCGGATAAAAGCTTCAGCTTGCCGGGCAAGATTGACCTTATGCCGTTGCGAAAAATCGAGACGGTATGCGTGCCGCAGACCTCCATTACATTGATTTGCCGCCCTAACGTTTTGCACACCTCATTCATAAGTTGCTGGGCGTTATGAATTCTCTCAAGCATAAGAATTTGCGTTTATCCAGAAATTTTGTTCTGTGTATCTTCAAAATTGGCGATTTGCGCAAGAAGCTGCCACGTCTCTTTCGCTTCTTCTTCGTCAACAAGTGAGATGGCAAAACCAGCGTGTATCAGCACCATGTCCCCCAGTTTAGCTTCCGGAAGCAGCGTGGTCCTGGCCTTCCAGCGGTTGCCCATCGCATCAACAACCGCCTTGTCCCCCTCTAACTCCACTATTCTTGCCGGTATTGCCAAACACATAACTTATATCTCGCCTTATGGTTTACACTTGACAAGATTAGCCGCAATTGCCGCCTGGCCCACAGATAGCCCGCCGTCATTAGACGGAAAATCTCGGTTAGATAATACGCGAAAACCTTCTTTCTTCAATAGCCTAACCAAACGATTTGTCAGATACCGATTACAAAAAACTCCGCCGCTTAACGCAACCGTATTCAGTTTTTTGCTTTCCCTCGCTCTTTCAGCCATCTCCAGCAGGGCAGTCGCTATAGTGTTATGAAACTTTGCCGAGATAACACCGGCTGCTTGCCCTTCTCGAACATCGGCAATTAGCTGTTCCATCATCTTACGCAAATCAAGCTGTAACGCTTTGCCAGCATTGTCGATGAATCTGAAATCATAGTGTTCTTCAACCGCGCTATCGACAATCGCTTCCAGAGCCATTGGAAGCTGCGCTTCAAAATGATTGTAATTACCCAAGCCGAGCACAGCGGCAACGGCGTCAAAGACTCGACCCAGACTCGATGTCTCGACAGTGTTAATTCGTTTGTCGAGCTGCTCTGATATAATTCGTTGTTTCTTCGTGTCCGGCCCAATTTGCTTAAGCAGCCAACTAAATTCTTCCAATTTGAAATTGTCTCCGCAGGTTTTCTTGAGCAGTCCCAAAAGCGGCCTTATAGCTTCTTTGCTTGCCTTGTCCGCACCTGCCAGAGAATAATAAGCCAGATGGCCGAATCGTTCAAAATCATCTAACGATGCAATCATACACTCGCAGCCCCAAATCACCCCGTCCGTGCCGTACCCCGTGCCGTCACACGCAAGACCAATGACCGGCCCGACAAGCCCGTGTTCAGCTAAAACAGAAGCAATGTGGGCCCAGTGATGCTGAACCTGAATCACCTTCACATCAACCAGCGAAGAAGCGTACTGTGTGGAAAGATAACCCGGATGAAGGTCGCAGACTATCGCCTTCGGCTCAACCTCAAACAGTTCTCGCAAATGCTTGATTGAATTGACGTAGTGATGGTAAACTTCTGCATCTTCCAGGTCGCCTATATGTTCACTGCAGATAAGCTGATTCTGCTTCGCAAAACAGAACGTATTTTTCAAATCGCCGCCCGCGGCAAATATATCCTGGCTGCAAGTTTCCTCAACCAGAATCGGCATCGGAACATAACCTCTGGCTCGTCTCAACAGTACCGGCTCGCCATCAACGAAATGCACAATCGAATCATCAACTCGCCGGTAAATATCTCTGTCGTGCATCAAAAAAGCATCTGCAATGTCCCCAAGTCTCTCCAGCGCCTGCTCATTGTCACAAATCAACGGCTCGTCGGAAATGTTACCGCTGGTCATCACCAGAACTTTAATGTTCCGCTCAAACAGCAAAAAATGCAGCGGCGCGTAACAAAGCATAAAGCCAAAAGTGTCAACACCGCCGGCAACTGATGCAGCTATCCCCGAACCTTGCTTCTTTGGCAACAAAACAATGGGGCTTTGAGGACTTTTTAAGATTTTCTCCGCCAAGTCACTCACCATCGCATGCTCTTTTATTTTTTCAATAGAATTGGTCATCATAGCAAAAGGCTTGTGGTCGCGTCTCTTGCGCTGGCGCAATCTCTCCACCGCCTCGTTATTAAGCGCATCAACGGCTAAGTGAAATCCTCCGAGTCCCTTTATGGCAACGACCTTCCCATCTAAAAGCAAGCGCGATGTTTCGGCAATTACTTTATCGGTTCGTGTTTCTGTGGTTTTGCCTTTATTGTCCGTCAACCAAATTTTCGGCCCACACGCACCACAAGCAACAGGCTGCGCGTGAAAACGCCTGTCCGTTACATCACTATATTGAGCGGCGCATTTGTCGCACATCTCAAATGCCGACATCGTGGTATTAGGCCTGTCGTAAGGAATCGTTTTGACTATTGAATATCTTGGTCCGCAATTCGTACAGTTTATAAATGGATAGCCGTATCGGAAGTCTTCTTTGTCGGCCAACTCCGCAAGGCAGTCCCGGCAGGTGGCAATATCAGCCGTTACCTGTGAAAGGGCTGAACCTTGCGAGTCACTGGCTTTGATGATGAATTCATCTTCACCGTCTATTACAGCCGCATCAACTGCTTTGCAGGATTTTATATCTGCCAGCGGCGGTTTGTCATCGGATTGCAGACGGGCCAAAAGTTCGGCTATTTTTTCCTCTTTGCCTTGTAATTCGAGCGTTACGCCCTTTGTGTCGTTACAGACAAAACCGCAAAGTCCCAGTGCTCGCGCTATTCTGTACACAGCCGGGCGAAAACCAACGCCCTGCACACGCCCCGTAATAAATATCCTTTGTCTCTTAATCTTCATCACAGATTTCACCACTTGTCATTCCCGCAAACACCGCTTGTCATTCCCGCGAACACCGCTTGTCATTCCCGCGAACACCACCTGTCATTCCCGCAAACACCGCTTGTCATTCCCGCGAAAGCGGGAATCCATATTCTTTACTTCTGCCTTCTTGCTTTTCTTAATGCTTTCGATATGAATCGTTGACAGAACCAAAGCCCAAAAAAGCATTATACTTTAATGGCAGGAAAAAGACAATTCCCCACCGCACTGCCGCAGGCTGCACAAAGACCGGCGCGGTGCAAAATTTGTTTGCCAGACTCGCTCTTTTGTGCTAATATTGCTTTATTCTGGGGCCTTAGCTCAGTTGGGAGAGCGCTTGCATGGCATGCAAGAGGTCGTGGGTTCGAATCCCATAGGCTCCAGTCATCCACCCTATCTATCTTCAACTGCCCGGCCTTCAGGAGTTTGGCAATGGTAAGATACCTATGATATGTGCTTACTATCGTGATTCAAGCACGGCAAAACGCCGCCAACAACGGCGATTATCTACGCAGCGAATGATTTATTCTCAACCGTAAACCAATAAAAAAAGGCTGGCCCTTTATATAAGCAGCCGGCCTTTCTTTTACACAACAATGCTCAGTTTTTCACTCAAAGTCTTTACGCATAGTTTAGGGATAGTCTCTCATATGTGCCATCCAGGGCGCCAGCGTTGCCCAGTCTATATCCCTTGTGTCGACCGCGGGCCATTGTTTATGCCACCTAAGCGTCCACAGCTCTTTAAGTCCTACCTTTCTCACAGAGAAATCCAGAAAAACAGCGTTTACGTAGTCGCCGTGCCGCTTGATGCAGGCACGCCTTATCTCATGTGCGTTAGGTGTCCATAAGTCGTTCTCATGTTGCGGAGGATCATCCACGTGAAGTGGGTCCCCATCCTTCCACTGAGCACACACCATAATCGGCGCATAAGCTGCACCTCTAACATTGGGAGTCCTCCAGAAACCATCTGTTATGCCTTTTTGTTCGCCCGTATCATCTGAAATCCAAAGATTCATCATGTAGCTGCCGCTGGGTTCTTTCGAGCAGACTAAATCCTTGTTCACTTTACGGTTCTCCCACTTGTCATTGTCGTTCTCGTCGTCCCACCAGGCCATATATGGATTCCGGCCTCCCTCCAGGTCGGTTTTCTTGGCCGCTGCACAAAAGAGCATCCCCTGGAGCGTCTTGGGAATAGAGGAGTGGTCATCATCGAAGTCACCTTCGTCTTCGTGGTTATATTCCCACATTATCTTCCAGAACTCATTCACGCCACCCCTGTCCGGGAAATAGCCTTTGTTGTCGTCCGTGTAGAACTTCCAGATAAGGCCCCATTGATGCAGGTTCGACATACATATAGCTGCCTGCGCCACTTTCTTTGCCTTGCCAAGTGCCGGCATCAATATCGACATCAATAGCGCAATGATGGAAATTACCACCAAAAGCTCTATTAACGTAAACCCCCTTAGAAATCTTTTGCCTACCCCTTTGGAAATCTTTATTTCTAACGGGGTAAACCCTCTTCGTTTGTTCATAATGATACTCCTTCCTTTACTGTTATTTTACCTTTTAGCGAAATCCCTATCAAGGCCTTTATTCCCGACTTGAAGAGGATTTCGACTGCCACATATCCAACGCTCCTGTAATACCGACTCATTTTGTTTTCTTCTGCAGCATTCGGGCCTGCAGTTTTATTAACTCTTCGGCACTGACTTCTCTTATACGCAAATCACCAAGGATTACCTTATACTTACCATTGGAAACCTTCCATTGCATCAGCACCGCATTACTATCCTCAGGGTCAACGTTATTGCCGTAATATACAACGTCCTTGCCCTCTTGGACCAGACGTTCATATCTTGACCTGACTGTCAGCGCATCGTTTTTGCCCCATCCAAGCAAATATTTCACGAATAGTTTGCTCTCTTGATACATATCACCGCTTGTCGAACCTTGGCTGCCGAGGAAGCTCGCCAATAAAATCATTACAATAATTATCGCCGCTGCCGCCGCTAATTTACTTATCCGCAAATCTATTATAATATTGACGGTATTCATTCCTCCCCTGTGTGCCCTGAGCCTCTGTGGAATCTCGTGTTTTATATCTTCAGCAAGACCCGGCCGGACCGGCTCTGCGGCTCTCTCCGCCAATTCATTCAGCAAGTTTTCCAGTTTTTCTTCTTTCACAACAGCTTTCCGTTTTCCTCGCTTGGCTTCAGATAACCTGCCCTCTCAGGGCTTTTAATGCTCTGTTTAGCCTGCTTTTGAAAGTTCCTTCTCTTACACCTGTCGCCTCGGCGGCCTCGGCGATAGTCAAGTGCTGCATATAATGCAAAACAATCACCTGCCTATATTTTCTCGGCAGCCGCCCAACAGCATCTTTCAACCGCTCAAGCTGCTCGTTACGCCCAATTTCATCAGGCTCGGCTTCCCTGCTGTCCGGCACATCGAACCCTTCAATGCCCACAGCCTCCCTGCCTTTATGCCTGCGCCAGTACAGCCTTGAAACATTGCCGGCAATACGATAAAGCCAGCTATTTAACGCTTTACCTTCCCTCAACTGGCCTATATGCTGCCAGGCTTGCAGAAAGCTTTCCTGCGTCAGGTCCTCACTGACCTCGCAGCTATGGCCAAGTCTCCTCATAAACAGAAATATCTGCTCATAATATATATCAACAAGCTCGGCTGCCGCTGCAAGATTTCCAGCCCTTAGCCGGGCCGCAAGCGAATCTCGTCTTTTCTCCAAATGCTTCTTTCTCCTGCTGACGTTTCGCCGTTCGCCTATATGATGCGCAAAACCGGCCTTCTGTTCCCTTAATTTTGCCTTTTTTTCCACTATTTTAGCCCTATCTTGCCGCAAAACCAGCATACATTAAATCCGATTCTCTTGCAATATCAAAGCTCAGAGTGTAAAGTAGCGGCAGTTTACACCTGTCCGGTTTTCGTCGCCCAGATGCGCCCGTAGCTCAGTAGGATAGAGCATCGGTTTCCTAAACCGAAGGTCGCAGGTTCGAATCCTGCCGGGCGTAGTTTGTAAGTCTTTGGGCTTGTTTTTCAGCAAAGTTTCCTACCGGGGCAAAAAGAAAAAAGCTGTGAGCGAAAATCACTCACAGCCTTCTTCGTTGCAAATCAAATATCCCGAAGTCTACAAGGCGGCTGACAACTCTCGAGCCAGTGCCGGACAAAGATCGCCAGATCATACAAGTCGACAAGCCCATCGCAGTTGAGGTCGGAGTTGTTGTAACCACCAGCTCGGCCGCTCCAGCGCCAATCATCTGCAAAGTACGCCAGCTTTTCGCCGCTCACCTTGTCTGCGCAATCAGTGGAAAGGGTCGTGTTGTTTGAGGAGTCCTACGGGTATGAACGGAAATGTCAGGGCTTCGTCCCGCCAAAAACTTTCTGGACAATTGC
>Ga0114918_10001046_pt1 | contig 24434 bp, 30 predicted proteins | sample LantaG_FD_87015 | JGI IMG/M metagenome (GOLD analysis project Ga0114918, IMG submission 87015) | Deep subsurface microbial communities from Baltic Sea to uncover new lineages of life (NeLLi) - Landsort_02402 metaG | ecosystem: Environmental > Aquatic > Marine > Oceanic > Sediment | place...
CTGAGCTAGAGCATCCCAAAGTCCATAGTTCATTGATGCCTTCGTTTAGCATAACATTTCCATCGAACTCTGATTCTTCGAAAGCGACACCTTTCGCATAAGCTGCGTCATCCACAAACTTTCTTATTTTCCAAGCAACCTTCGCTTCTCTAAGTACCTCAGCTAATCTATCCTTCATGATTCCCAGCCTCCTTTGCCTTCTTCTTGTACTTTGTGATAACGGTAGCTAGTATAATTCTATCTCTATTAGAGTTACCAACTTGATCCCGAGATTTAGCTACGCAACTAATAATCTTCTTTACTCTTACCCCTACCGTCTCAATAAAATCTGCCATCTTATGCCTCTTCAAGCTTCTCAAGCTCCGCTTCAACTAGCTTAGACGCCTCTACGAACTTCTTTGCCGTGCTTACTGAAACTTCCCTGTAAGCGTTTATTCCAGGATCATAAATTGATATCATTTTTTCTTTAGTCATTACTTTCTCCTTGTTACTACATTTTCATAAAATAACGCTTTTAACTTAAAGGAATCCAAAAGACAACTGCATTAGACTTATTTGTACTGACCTTCCAATAGTGTCCGCTTTTAACAGGAAAAGAAACACTTCCTTGACTGTTATACCAGCCCCCTGCCCACCATTGGCGAAGGGTTGTTGGTGGATTAGAACTGTCCGTGTAACCTTTAATATAAGAGCCCTCTACAACTGTATTCACATACCCTGTAACAAATCCGTCTGTCGCAGCTAAATATACAGTATCTTGAACTCTACTCAACCAAGAACCAAGAGCTATCGGGGTTACCGGGGCAACAAACTCGATTGCCGTCTCCCCAGCGTTCACTCTAGCCAACTTCAGAGCCTGTCCAGAATAGCTGGAAGGCGTATCCAACAGCCCTAGAAACGTAACCGACTGAGACGTTGCTACCCTCGACCTTGCATCATCGATCATACTTGTCGTAATCGTAGTAGTTGTAGATGTCATAGTTATCTCTGCAAGAACTAGTTTTCCAGCATAAGCAGGTGCCACTGGCGATGCTGCTGCCACTCCCTGCAAAACCGTAACAACCCCTACGGTACTAACATAAACAAGGTCTATTCTTGAATTAGCTACTGGTGCCGTTAACAGTATTGTCTGGTCATCCACCACGTACTTTTGAGCTGTCGTTACAATTCTACCTGCTCGAACTCTTACATACATCGACGGTGTCTGTGTTGGCTCCACCTTCAAAAACTTATCGAATACTTCAGGATTGCTTCTTGTCGTGTAGGTAATAGCTGTCAAGGTAGCACCACTGTAATTACAAAAGCCTACAATTAAATCAGTAGACTGAAGGCTTCCTGCGGCTACTGCCATTACATCCATGTAATTAGATACAGCCCCTGTCCAAACCCAACGTAAAATTACATAGGGTGTCGCTGCCCCAACGGTTACCGAAACACTTGTCTGCGTCTTTATTCGCTCCTGATATGTACCATCCGTTATCTCACATTCTAGTGCAGATAGCGTTACTGCAACGTCACTTACTATTGTAAGATATCCACCCTCATAAATTCCGGGCTTTCTTACATTCTGCCCTATCCTATTTATTACTTCCGCGTCAGCTGGTGCATAGTAATAAACAGTTCGAATTTGATTTCCGTAGTCTATCGCTCCCATCTCTTACCTCCCTTTTAAGTCACTTGATATACTTTCACTGTTATCCTTAACTCAACGCCAGCTACCAAATCAATATCTGGAAAGGTGCTTCCAATTACCAAGTCGTCTGGTACTCCTGGAATATACAAACCCAACTCCGACAACCCTACCTGCGCTGTCGCAGGTACTAAAATTTCATACTCAACCCTATCAGTAAGTATCCTAACCACATCTATCGTTCCGGTAAGAACCGGAGTCTCTATAACAAATCCCGAATCATCCGGAGACGCGCCTTTGTTACCTGTACCTAATGCCCACTCCGTAATACTATTGTAATAGGTATCCTGCGTCTGATTAAGGTAAATCTGTCCGCCGCCGCCTTCCGTGTTATCAAGTTTCCAAGTGCCCTCATCAAAATAATACCTTCCCGGTACCCAACTTGCTTGCACCGCTGTTACTATATCCCCGTCAACGGCCATCGCCGCTCCTGACTCATCCGTTTCCGGAGTTAACGACAATATATAATGTGGAACAGTATTAGCAGGTCGAATAGTCTCAACGTATTCTGTAAGAGGAGTATACAAAACACTTCTCCACAGATACTCATCCGACCCTTCCTGAAATACTTGATTCAACACATACTCTATACCAAAATGTGATGACTTATAATAAGAAGAATCCAAACCCGGAGGATTTGTTCCCTCATCCCCCGCGTACCAATCTTCCAACACAAAGGTAACATAATCATTAGTGTACATGTCACTAATTTGTACCTCTAAGCCAAGTAAGTACGCAGCAGTTATCATCGCTTGATAAGTTCCTTTTAACTTATACCAAGCTATTGCCCATCGAATCTGACGACGAAGACTTGCCAATGTTGTATCGTCATCTCGCACCAATTGAAGCCCTATCGCATCTGCAAGATACTGAGCATAGGTTACTCCCACCCTATCCGGATTCAAAATATAAACAAGATCGTCGACCTTAGATAACCACTGTCCAACATTGATACCAGCAGTTTGCAAATAAGCTTGAAGAATACTTGACGTTCTAAATTTTTCTGGAACTAGTGGAAGCAAATCTACGAACTTCGTGTAGTTAACCAAGGCTTCGTCAAGGTAACGAATAACCCCCTGTGGAGCCTCTCGCATAGCCATAACATCTTCATATACACTCAGCGTCTCTACTGCTGTTACTATTCTACCTTCCTCTTCGTCAAAGTAAAAGCCACTATCAAAGTCCCATCTCGAAACCATTACCAGGTCGTAGTAAGCAGAAAAACCAATTTCACAGGTTATACCCACGTAAATGTTTGCAACAACACTTGCAACCATGTCCTGACTAACTTCTAACAGTTGCCACTCTCCATCGCCACTATGATAACTTGAATAAGAGGTTCCGACCTCACTTGTTATCCTTAACCGAGCAGCATTAGCATCGGAAGCTTTTATCCAGCATCTTATGTGTAATCGTAACCCATCGTAAGTCTCAGGATTAGCTAACGATTGATAAAGGTAAGCCTGCACTCCACTACCAGCTAACTTCGCACACTTAGAGCCAACCTTATGCTCCGTCGACTCTTCCGTTACCGTTCCCGCACTAAGTGTCCAAGAAACCGGAAGCCCTCCACTCCAATCCTCGAACGAAACATTCGAAATTGGTGTCATGTCAAAGTTTAAACCAAGTAACTGTGTTCTGTCTACCATAGCTCCTACTGCAGTTTAACCGCTAATTGAAGATACAACGTGTCTCCATCTACTACTGTTCTCGATAACGCTAATGCAACTGCTGATATCAAATAACCAGAATTATCCGAAGTTGTCGCTAAGTACGCACAATTTACCGGGCCGATGTCCCCACCCGATGCAGTGTACGAAAGCTCTTTTGAAACTACTCGGTAATCCCCACTATTTAACTCTAAAGTCGGCCAACCAACATTGTCTCTTGTTACCTCTGCTGCTACATAGCCATTTCCGGAAGGCTCATTTTGAACTGAAGATAGCGTATCCGTCTCAGCGACAATATCGTTACACAATCTAACGTAAAATGTCGTTGGCGTATTTAAGGCTCTAAAAAAGGTATCGAGCATTAAAAATTCACCTTGATCGACCAGAATATTCTTTATCGTATCCTTATATAAAATGTTACCGTGCTTATCCTCATGTCGAACCAACCAAATGCCTTCGTACCACTTATGCTTACCCATCACTCCTCCTTAGGAATTCGTGTCTATCGAGATATCTGTAATATCCACAGTATAAAGTTTACCTATCTGATCTTCGTCTACAACAATGTCCCCATCCTGATCCTGTTGATATCTTACGTACAGTACTTCACCGCTGGACAAATCCGGTGTGATATCTATTCCAGTAACCCCTGTTTCGTAATCTATGTCGCCTGATAGCGTAAGACCGGACACCTCCGACGTGAAGCCTCCCGCCCCGTCGTCTACCCCTACTTGAACCATGTCTACAAACACTCTAACAGATCCAGGAAGAACCGGTATGGCTTCCAAAGTCTCACCATATTCATAAAAAGAATCATATGCCAATTGTAGTTCCTTTCGAATTTCCATAACTAAATGACAGTAAGATACCTTTGCCAAATTATCTATCAGAGCAACCATATCCGAATAACGTTTATCTGTACCTAAGCTAACAGTCGTTCCTAAAGTAAAAGCGCCCTCAAAAGCTTCTTCAACGTCTGCTTGCGTCTCCGACAAAGAACTGCCTCTTCTTACTTTAACGTCCAAGGTTGGAATTACGTAAAGAATCTCAGCATCAACAAAAGAATAGCGAACAGTCATCATTGACAAAGCATAAAGATAATCCGTAAGGGCAGTCTTAAAAGCAGTACTTGGCTCCTGCCACTCTTGAAGAAGCACGCACAACTTCAACCGATTAAACATATCGTAGTCAGGTGAAGTCTCCTCATTCTCTCCCCACACATTAGCATCAGCAACTCCTGCATAGTTCTCAATCAAAGTTATAAAGTCCGTTCTAGTTACCGCTCGATCTCCCGTAGCAAATACTCTAGGTGCTTCGTCTCTTATTTCTTCTATGTCCTCCGCGTCATCCCCACCAAGAAACAAATCAGTATCAGTTGCATCCGACGCATTAGTTACAGAAATACTTGTTATCGCTGCTGGCTCCTGATAAATTCCAGTCGACGGATTGATGCCCCCCGAATCGTAAATTACACTGTTTATCTGAACTATCTTGTCCGCCTCATATACGTTACCAGCTAATCCAGCAGACTTTATACACTTCACAACGATTTCCGAGCCTACTGAAGGTGCCATACCGAATACCCCATCGCCAAACGTTACTGATACTGTTTCATTCGTTTCGGTAGTTACTCGATAATGCTTCGAGGCGCTGCCAGAAGACAAAAACGTATCTACCTTCGTCCACTCAACAGTGTCAACAAAAACGCCCTTACCACTTCCGACAGTATCAAAATTCGTATTCTCCACGGTAACTGTATCCAAAATAACAACTTGACTTGCTGTCCCGTCTCCTATTCTTTGAATAGCTACGTACTCTCCTTGAATACCCGTAACCTTTACACTCGTAGCTCCAATTGGAATGATTCCAGGAGCAGACACCAAGTACTTCGTACCGTTTACTGTTTGACAAGACGTCCACTGTGTAATAAATATCTTAAAATAATGAGCAGCCGTTATAGAAAAAGTCAAATCACCAGTTGCAGACGTTGGTCGCTTAGGAGAGTAGTTCAAAAGTTTAACAATGTTTACGACACTAGACTTATTCTTTGCCGTTGCAATATACGACTCCTCCGCCCTTCTTTCTATATAGTACAAGACAAGATTGGCAACATAAGCAAGAAGCTCTATGAGCATTTGACCTGTTGCCGACTGATACGTATCCTTCCAAACATCAGATTCCTTAAGCCTGTTCTGTAACTGAGTAACCAAATCATCAAAATTGTAATCAACATAATTTAGCTCATTGGACATTCTGTCCTCCCTGCTTCATCTCTTGTGAATTGTAAAAAATCTTTGAATACCCTCTAAGTACGTAAGCTATCTTTAAAGTTATAGTACCGCTATCTGGCTTTTGAAAGTAGTCTACGCTTAAAACAGTCACTCTATTATCCCAGCTCTCTACTACACTTTTAATCTCATCAGCTATAAACTGCTGTAACTCTGTTGTCATAGGCTCAAATAGCATCATTCTAATCTTAGAAGCAAAACCGGGTAGCATCACTCGTTCGCCTTGAAACGTTCCTAAAATATTATCAATAGACGTATGCACTGCTTCCGCATTGGTAACTATTTTTATTGCCCCTTGCGCGTCTATTGAAAAATCTTCTTGTATATCTGACCATATTACAGAGCCTATCATATCACTCCTATATCTTTAACCACTGTACCCCGTTACTTATTATCTGCTGACTTGCCCACGCATTCGCCAAAACAAAAGACACATCGCCGTCTACCGCTGGAGGGCAAAGTACCGTATGGCTTCCAGCAGTTAACCTTTTAAACTTGTACATCATTCCCTCGTACGCAGTTGCACTAGGTACTGTAACAGTACCTGAACCAGAAAGACAAACAAGACCTCCCTTACCTCCCACAGTGCCTGTCGCTATGAACTCAACTGTATGAGATAACGCACCCGTGATCGTCCTCTTCGTAACTAATGGATCAAGCTTAACGTCCCCCGTGTCCTGAATCTCAACGTACGTTCCCGTTGGATGGTTTATTCTTACCAGATTACTCTCATCATCAATAACTATCTCTGTACCGCCCGTGGTCTTCCATACTTTTCGCTTTGGGTAATTTGTCGCCGCAGAAGTAGGTATCCCCAACGTCGCAGTTTGCGCAGCTGCAAAATAAACTGGTTGATAAACATCGCCTGCTTCAAAGAATACGAACACGTAAGTCCCGATAGAAGGAACAGTAAACGCTCCCATATCCAAGCCCGCTCCCTCGAACAATCCAAAAGCCGGTACCGCCCAAGGTAGATTTTCTTCTGATAACTCACAAAACATAGGATAAATCCGAATTCTACACTTACCCATCTGATCTGGATCATCATTGTTGACGATAAGACCTCGATAAAGACCCTCACATTTACTCTTTGCTATGACAAGCCCTGTGCCACCCATTAAAGCGTCCCTCCAACCGTGGCGCTAACTCCACCTATCTTTCTCTGCGCTACTACTAATGATGTATCTTTATCTGTGTCAACTCCATTTCGAGTCAAGAGCAATCGCGTTCTAAACGTGTCACCAAAAGTATGTATTACCTTCTCGACCAACCAGTAACCCGAGTACTGATAACCGTAGACATTCCCAGTAGAAACTCCTTGAGGAAAGAAAATCTTTACAACAACCCCTGGTGCGATATTCGGTAAACCCTGTGTTAAAATAGACATCTTTACTAGATCGGTTAACTGCGAAAAGTAATCGCCTTTCGATCTACCTTTGAAATCCTCTGTAAATTCATTACCGCGTCCATGACAAAAACTACCATTGCTATCCTCAGAGTCCGCATTATCTACTAGAAAATAATCTGTCAATGACAGGTATTCTTGGATGGTACTCCTTGTTTCTACGAATTCGCTACTATTGTAATCAAAGTAACCATTACTCCTTGCCTTTGCGCCAAACAATCCGTATAGCATATAGTTATCTTGAAGGTTGTAGTCATAAATTGGATAGTAGCCTTCAAGAGCAGTATCGTTAACAACAAATTGATACTTAACCGATCCATTTATCAATGAAGCCACATGATCAAAAACAAAAATCGACTTGCTTTTTTCTCTCTTTATGTAACAATAAAAGTTAGCTTCTCCTCCACTACCTTGTAAATTTGTCTTTAAGTAATTAAGTAACTGTTGATTCGTCCAATAAGGTTGTATAATGTTACATGCATAGTCTAAAGAATCGCTTATCACTATTTCGTCTGCACCTAATTCTACTGCTATAGTCTCAAGAGTTGTCTTTATTGACTGATTCCAACCACGACAATATGGAGGTAGAAATAACTTTGGCGTATCGAGTAGCCCTAACATTTCATAGTACATCGAAGAAGACGCTCCAGCTTCCGGTGCTCTTCGATAAACAAGAAAGTTATAATCGTTACTGTCCTCTTCCTCCCCCGACAATCCAGTATCCACGTATAGCTGACTCATACCTCGATCAAAAGGAATCTGATGCGTAAAAATACCTGAAGGATCCTGAAGCTGAATATCAAACGAGGGTAAGAAACGATCTATGTCCTGAACTATTCTAAATTCGCGGATGCTCTTTGGATCAGTTGGAATGTCAATCCCACATAATCGCATTCTCAATAAATAATTTCCACCTAAACCAATCTGCATTATCTCTTCCTATATCGTTTATAAAAATTATAAACATCCACCGCATTCGGTATCACAAGTTGCTGACCTACCGTAAGCTCTGTAAACAAATCCCCTAAATTATTTACGAAACCAATTAACCACCAGTAAACCACAGATCCGTAACACTTATACGAAATCATATCAGGTCGCATCAAATCTGACTCCGATACCTTATAGTAACCGGGTTGATACTGCATCGAAAATCCGGACATACTACTATCTAAAAAATCAAACTCTTTAACGGTATCGTTAGTTACCTCTGTATAAAATCTTGTTCTATCCATAGCCTACCTACCCTAAACCGTCACTACCGGCGGTGCTGTTACCGGAGGCGTTGTACCTTCCTCTGTTGTGTACTTCCTTTCTCGCTCTCCGCCGTGATAAACTTCCTTCAAAGATTCCTTCGTCATAATTTCATACGTTTCAAAAGTTACATTAACCTCAGCGGTCGTGGGCTGACCTTCTGGGGTAAACTTATTCTTAAAAACAACGTCCGCCTCTTTAATAATGACATTGTTAAATACCCACTGTGTTCCTATCCGAATAGATATTCTGTCCTGATTCCTTTCGAGAATATCCTTTACATTGCCAGCAGTGCCTTGAAAAGGTGATGGCCCTGGCGGTACCAATAAGTTCTCAATAAAAGTTCCGCTTACCTGCTGCGAGCCTTGACTTGAAGGTAGTGCCATCTGCTGTAATATCAAGCAAGGCATAACAACTTCTCGATAAGCGTCATAAACTGCATCGAACTTCAAGAGCAAATTAATCGTGATAGGCGTAGTCCCTAACCATATTCTCCTACTAGACCATCGGGTTACCAGAGATCTACCAAACATCGCAGCCAATGCCGCAACATCTCCAGAAGCCTGCGGTATAAAAGAATCCCAAGTAGATGACACTCTAAATCGAATATCGTCTTGTAAGGGTGCCCGTACAGCCTTTCCCAGCTTTCTACTACCAACGGTAACCTGATAAGCTAAAGGTACACTAGCCCACTGTTCCGTAGCGTAACCTAACACCTCGTAGCCTCCGGAGTATGTTAGCTGTGTACTTATAGAAGCCTTAGCAAGAAACTGCTCTGCTGCTGCAAAAGCTACTCTTCCTATTTGAGTACTCATTCCAGGAATCTTTGCAACATACTGTGCGGTAGTATCCGCAACCCTTTGCGTTACCGACTCCAAACCTTGCTCTACCGTCGCCATTGCATCCGGAGAATACTGTCCCATCGACTTCGTTATCTTACTAACAGCATCTATATATGCCTTGTTTACCTCTGGCATCGCTTCTCCTAATCATCTAACGCTAACCCTTGCCCGGCTACCCGATCTAAAATTCTATCCTTCTCTCTGTAGTACTCTGACGTCTGGGTTTTTGCTATCGCATTTTCTTTTGGTCGCAAATCCTTTAGTGTCTCCAGCATAGTAGATGTAACCTTCTGGAACTTTTCTAATAGGGGGCTAAACAACCCAACACTTGTAGACTCTGTTGCCCGTATTGGAACGGTCTCCAATGTCTTTCTTCCAAAAGAATCTGTCGGTCCTACGCTCTCTGGCAAACCGATCGCTGCCTCATCTTGTATCCGGGTAACCCCCGCCAACCGTGCTTGGCTTTTAACTCCCAAACCTTCCTTACGAGTGTACTTTGGTAGCCAAGGTAACTTCTCTCCTAAGGCTCTACCCCACTCAGAGCCTTGCAGTACTCCCATCTTACCTGCCCAACCTAAAAATCCAGATCCCATGCCCCCCGCCGCCTGTGCCACCACATCGGGAGTCAAAGTCTCAACGCCGCCCCGCTTATCCCACTGCCACTTCGAAAAAGCCGCAATCGCTGCCGCGCCTAAAGTAACACCTAATCCTGACAGAATACCCGGAAGCATTCCAGTAACAAAAACATTAGTGCTACCCTCTTTACCTTTACCTGAAACTTTAGCAATCTTTCTTAAAAGTACCACAACCTCTTGTGTCCATCCTGCCTTATATGCAGGTTTACCAAAGAAGTAAGAAAGCGGTAAAGACATCGTAATAATCTGTTTCTTACTAGGCTCTGCTGCGCGACCTGCCCCAAACCCCCCTAAAGTGCCCCCAACTCTGGGAGCAGTTCCTCGAGTGTTCCCGCCAAAAATGCTTCGAAATGCAGGCATATCTCCTAACGCCCCGCGAGGATAGAAACCCTGCAATCCCCTTCCCCTCATCCGTTCGCCCTGAGTATCTCCTAACCATCTTTCGGGTAACCGTTGAGCTGCAGGTCCCAAACCCTTTAGAAACTTCCCTCGCCTTCGCGCCAATAGCCCTCTACCTATTCCACCTACAATACCCATAGCGGACTTACCCAGGGTACCAAGAACTCCCGCAAAAGGACCAAGAAGTGCCGTAGCTGCACCGCCTGCTAAATCCTTAGCTAATCCAGTAGCAGGTGCAAGTGCCTTTCCGAGTGCTCCTCTCTTCCTCCTTCCCATTCCAGCCACTTCTCTTCTCATACCCTTAGAAGTTTCCGAAATATCTTTTACCGTAAAACCAGACTGCACTTCAACTTCGCTGAGTTTCTTGTCGAAAGCGACGGACTCCACCCGTCTATCTGCCAGACCGCTTGCAATCTCCGAAACTATCTGTATAGAACTAAGTAGCTCCTCTATCTCTTTCGAGCTTACCGGCCGATGCGTACGCCCTTGAAGACCTCCTAACGTACTTACTACATCCTCGGTCATAGCAAGAGCTTCGTTAATTTGATTACTCAATCCAGAAGTCTTTGGATACTCTTTAGCAAGCGACTTAAAAAAGGTACGAAATTGTATACTACGAACTTCTATAGCTTTCAGCATATCCAGCTGCCGCCAAGTTATCCCCGCTAAGCCTTCTCTCTCATAACTCTTTTGTAGTCTTGCCTTCTTAACCATCTATTTCCTTTTTACCTGTCATCGCTTCCCGTCTCACTTTATTCTCTTTCTTTATCTGCTCAACCACTCTTCCATGTAGCCACTCCAACTCTTTTGTATCTGTTCCTTCTATATCCGACAACGACATGTGCAAGTGCCACATCAAATCAAACTGCATCTCCAGCAAGTCTGCTAAGGGCCTCACCAAACGGAAGAAGAAACTCAAGCCGAAAGGGGAGCATCACTCTCCCATGTTCCCCACACTGAGGACAAGTATACTCTACCTCCATAATAGGTCCGTGAAAATACTTCTCATGAAAAGCTCTTATCAATGCGATATCCTTTACAGAAAGGTCCTCTAACATTTCCATCTTATGCCACACGGTATCTTCGCCGGCTAAAGACGTAGCTAATCGGTACAAGTAAACATTTTTACCGGACTTTTCATAATCCTCTATCTTTAGCTGATCTGCTACTCGAAGTAAATTGATACCCAGCTCTTTACCAGAAGACAACTTTACCATCCAAGGCTCTACAAAGTTATCTGGAAGTTCTGTAACCTCCAACTTAGCCAAATCTACATCTATAGTTACCGGTTTGAAACACGCACTACAAACAATTTCAACTGGAGACTTACTTCCATAGGAGTTGATTACCTCCCACACCATTAGAAATAACCGATCGCCTATTGTTAACTTCTCTGGATCAATACCTTGTAGGACGTTCTTTAGCACCAGCAGGAACTTCTTCTCAAAGTTATCGTATGACAGCTCTGCTATCAGCTTCTCATCTCTTCCTTTAAAAGTTCGAATGGCAATTTTCGAGGGATCTACGTCCTTGTAAACCTTACAGTTGGACGGTAGTTTAATTGGTAAGTAATTAGACTCCACTATGTACCTCCTTGCTTTTTGATGAAGTACTTATTTTGTTACAACTCAATATTTGTATATCCTATCCACATTGAACTCTATCGGCAACCTTGTTATGTCCTCCCCAACATAGTTAAGATCGTAATTTGGAACTGTTTTTGGAAATACTCCCATGAGCTTAAATCTTTCGGTAGCTTTCCCTGCGGTGTTGTAAATGTAAATATAAGCGGTACGCGCATACGCAAACTTTACATTAAAGTAACCTCGATCCGTTGTGATTAACGACTTCCAGTAATAAAAGTATGCTGACACTAAATCCGGACTGGGCTTTAAAAATGTCGCTGTCATGTTTGGAATCTCCATCATGCCTGCATACTTTGCGCGATAAGCCCCATATCTCTTCTGCGAAAGTTCAGCAATACCATAGTCACCAAACTTTACATCTTGACAATACTTTGATATTGCTATACCATCGTAGAGGCCGATCGTGGGAAAGATTGCCTCCCACATATAGTTTCGTTGTAGTTCCCACGATCGCCTAAAATCATCGACAACGCTTCCGAGAATCATACTATCTATCTTCCCATCGGTCATAAGCAAAAGTTACCGGGTATAGTATCGACGCTTCATCGTCATAAGAAAGGGTTACCTCACCCACCTCTTGTGGAAAGCAACCGATCATTTTTATACTTTGGTAAACCTCACCTGTCGTCTTAAGTAGATTTAGATAAATATCGGACTTAATTGCAGTGTCTCCGTCGCCGACATTATCGTAATCATGTACAATTTTTTGCAACCAACCATTGATTGCTTCAAAAATTTTCTTATCCTCTCCCTCAATAAAGGTGCATTCCCACGTATGAGTATACGTCAGCTTCCCATGAAACTGCAACCCACCAGATTGCTTAAAAGGAACGTGAATAACTCCTACACTCTTACCAGGTTTAGAAGAAGATTGCGCCCTTAACATTATCGAATTTGCATCGCCTCCCGCAGGTACTGTAGGTATGATCACTTCCCATAAATAAGCTCTTGCCGGGTTGGTAAGATTAGCCTTTAAAGAGTCTACTGACATTTCAACCATTGTTACACCTCCATGTTATTTACATCTATAGCCGGTTACTTAGAACGAAAATCCTTTTGCTATTAACTCTTCAAAGCTCGCTCCTGAGCTAGTGATTATCGCCTGTAGCTGTATATACTCTGCAGCCCGACTTGGCTTTATATACACATCCACATGTAGCTCATTTGAATCAATTACCGCAGGAGTGTTATTCGACGTATCGCAAACTACCCGATACCCTCTGTCTCCTGACTCGATTTGAAAAGCCCCTTTCGCACTAAGCGTATCCAAATACTCTTCAATCAACGCAGTTATTCTAAATCGAGTTATCTGATTGTTCGGCTCAAACGCAAAATAGTACAGCTCGACCGATATCGATTTCTCTAAGACGATTAACAATCTTCTAACATTAACTCGATCTAGAGCAGACGCCTTTGTTTGCTCTGTCTTTTGACCCCAGATAACATTACCCTGACCTTTAAAAGATTGCAATGGATTAATTCCAGCTGCATACAACGTGTCTCTTTCTCCTTGCGTAAACACTGTAGTTATTCCAAGCACGTTTAGTAACCCTCGATTAAATCCAGCAGGTGCGTACCAAGGATCCGCGACATAATCATTGTAAGCCAGCTGCCCTCCAACATAACCAGAAGGAGGAACAGTAGCTACGATATCATTGAACTGATCGTATACTTTTACCCAAGGTGCATACAACGCACAATAACTAGAATTATAATTCTGCGTGGTAGTCCTCCAAGTTACCATACTAATTACCGAAGATATCTGAGTATACGGCATATCAAAAATTGCCAAGCAATCCTTTCTTGCCTCTGCTATTGTCTTCATAGCCCCTTGTACTCCAGTAGATGCGTAGCCACCATTGATTAGTATCCGAACATCATAGTCATCTGGATTCGTAAAGTTGTTCGTCCAACCCGTCGATACCTCTGCGTAGGGATCCGTTAAAGCACTTCCGTTAGAACCTAATGCTAAATCCAAAGTAGTAACCTGTTCCTTCGGCATTACCGTGTCTGCCACACTTGTGTTGTCTGCCACAGCAATATAAGCACTGTAGCCATTGATTCTTTCTTCAAGATTCATCTGCTTACCATAACCATCTATCTTCGTCTTTCTAGATACCTCCCAATCTTCAACGATACTCTCAACACCATCTGCATCAGTTTGGTACACCTCAATATGAAATGTGTACTCGTCGGCATCCGAATTGGTAACCCGAACACCTAAAAGATTATTCCATGTTCCCGGATCCTTCCCAAAGACTTCAAAGCAAATATCCTCTCCGGAAACATCCTGATACGTCTTTGCTGACGCTCCTGCATCGATGGCTGCGTTAGCGTCGACTGCTGCGCTCTGCATTATCTTAACTCCACCATACTTCGCACCATTATGAACTCGAAGAGCGTAAAGCTTATTACCATTCTCAAGATACGCCAAGGCACTATAATGAAAATACTGACCAACTGTTGGTTGCCCATACTCATCCACAAACTGCTTTGGCGTAGTAATTAACATTACGTTATCCACATCCCCTTTAGCAGACCAACCAACAAGTGCCGCGGTTGTAGTTGCTAAATTTGGAATAAGATTTGATAAATCCTTTTCTTTGACATAAACCCCAGGACTGACGAAAAAGCCCATATTATACCTCCTTGTTTACCCTCTGTACTTTTTAATTTCATCTTTTACATCCACTGTTACAATAAACTGTTCCCTATATGGTTTTCCATCGTAGCCAATGTAATCTCGATATGATGATACTTTATTATAGTCCAGCACTTCGATGCCCCATGCACCGAGGGCTCTTATAAGTTCTGGATCTGTAGTTCTCTTTATAAACTGCCTTTGCGTAACTTCCTTCTTCGTTCTTCCAGTTAACTCGGGGTCTATATGGGCTATCCTTACCTTTCCCCACAAGCTAAGACGCCGTAACCACCCCTCAAAGGTAACGTCGAAGACGCAAGGTCGAACATCCGGATGTGCCATTTCTTGGCGCATTCTTGACATTTCTGCTTTTGACATTGCCTCGTCTAATCGATTACCTGTTACTAAGTCAAACATTCTTTCAACTACTTTATCGTACATAGTCACCTCATGCGGTAAAATCATATTCTACTTCAAATAATAATACGTCCTCATCGCCCTCTTCGTTATATATCTTCAAGACAACTTTATGTATAGTCTTCTGCGCGTCTTCCTGAAATACCCAACCGTCCACTTTTAGCACCAACTTCCAACAAAAATACAAACCTTCGTTAAACATCGTCTCTACTGACGATTCGTTAGCCGCTGCGCCAAAGTGTAGATCCATCTGTAACGGGTACACATCATCCAAAGATAAGTTCAAATTTGGATTTCTCTGCTGCCAAAATAAATACCTCTCCATTACCAGATTAAGCTTATTCTGATCTTTACTCCAAAACCAAATATTGTAACTAAGATCCACGGGCATTGCATACATGGTAACCACATTAGTTTTTAAATCGGAATCGTCGTACGCAACCATTATACCTCTCCGAGCTACCGGAGTTCTCATTCTTGCCAAATCTGGATCTGTTCTTGTTCTCCAATAGTTGATGTAGTCAACCGTCGTCTCGCCTCTACGTTCTGCTATCTGTCGCATAGCTACTTCTTTAGGATAAAAAACCATGTCAGTAGACTTGGTTGTAAGTTCCATTAAATCGGAAAACTTAGTCCAAATCAAATCTCTTACAGCTAAATCTAAAACTGTAATGAAACTGTTTGCTCCTGGAATTACATCAGGATACGTTGTCATTGCGACCTCTGTATTGGCGTTCCGCCTTTTTTAATACCATAGCGTCGAACAATAGTGTTCTAAACGCTTGCCATATTCGTAACTCAATTACCGCAGGTAAACCTACAAAATGTAGCTTCATGTATATGTCAAAGTATCTTTCTGGTTCTACAAGCGCTCGATCGCAACGTGTAACGTATTCTCGATAAATCTTTCGACCAAGTAGTCGAGTCAATGCTACTTCATAGGTAGCCGCTATATGTTCACTTTGCTTTTGCATTCTTATCTTCCTGTAACTGTTTCTTTTCAGTCTGCTTCTTTCGAACCTCTGTTAAGTTCTTCTTCCCTTTCTCTCTAATCTTAACCATATCCGCTGGCCTCCTCTCAATACAAACTCTACTTTTCCTTTTCTGTAATAGCTCATCTACATTCTCAGATTCGATAAGCTCCTTGAATACCTCCTGACGAAAATTTTGACCCTTTCTAAAATCTTCCCAAAAATGTTTTCGTGCCGATCTTCCGTACTCCTTCTTCTTTAGCAAGTCATCGACTATCGACATTACCACATACAACGATTGTAGTAGCTCCTTTACCTGCGCTTCCTTACTGTTAACCTGTTCCTTCTGTTTTACTTTCTTCTGGCATCTTTCCCACACGAAAGCCTTAACCCTGTTTTTAGCTACCTCTATTAGCTTCTTCATAGTTTATACCAGTAAAGCACATGCGACGCAAGCGCCTATAATCCTTTCCGAGATAACAGCATTCTTTATAGTGCCCCCAACGTACCCATTAGCGACCATAAGAAATGCTGCGTACCATATGTTAGCTACTAAGTTTCCTGTTACTACCACAAAAGCTCCCGCTGCAAACGCCCAAAAGAACCCGCAGGTTCCGCGAGTTACTATCTCAACCGTTTGATTCTCCTCATCATTCGGTATGCCCAGTGCCCACGACCAAAACTTATGGGGCGGTGCCGATCTTCCGTATGAAAACAAAGACATCGAACCCCACAACGCCGGCATATAAAGTAGAACAAGCCAGTTCATCGATTGAGTCCAGTAACCAACCAAATAGAACTTAACTAATGCAATTACCGTGGGTACACTAACTCTACGTGCCCAAGTCTGCCCACTGCCTCCTATTCGCCACAGCCAACCGCATAACAAAATCGCTAACACCACTACAATAGTATTCCACATAGTCACCTCACTTTACCCTTCTTGGAGCTACCTTAAAACACTTTAGAACAAGTGCATCATGCATTGCTCTTACCACTACATCTATTATTTCGAACTCATCCGTATCATAATCGTCGGGAATATACTGCATGTCTACCTTAAAGTAACTCCCTATCACTATATCCAAGTCCGTAACGTTTCTTTGCTCTGACTCAAACTGATTTGCGAACCATGCCAGTACTGGGATCTCGTCTTCCATGAACAGTCCAAGCTTTCTTAGCTTCTTTGTACTTGGTGACCATTCTACGAAGACCTCAGTTGTATACTCGGTAAAAGTAGAATCGGATGGCTTTGCATATATCCCTAAGCCTTCTACGGTATCCGCATTATTCAATAGATATAATGTGCAGGCAATACCATACAACCCAACAACAGTATCATTAAACTGTCTTAGCGTCTGTACCGTTTCCTGTGGAATCATCCTACTCATAGCTACTTCCTGTACCCATTAATTCTGCCTAAGGTCTCAATCATTTGTTTATGCTCTTCTCTTACATACTTAAATGCCTCTTCGTTTCTTCTACCGTTATCCTCTAGAGTCTGATTGACCCGCACTAAACTCTCTGCTGTTTTTTCCATATGCTTTGCAGCTAACTGTAGAATAAATCTAACCACGTATACAACTAAAATAAAGCAACCAACGGATAGTGTAGCGCCCATCCCCTGCTTTATCAACTCTCCAAGTACTTCCGGCGAAAGTGTCTGCACGAATTACCTCCCTTGCATTGTCCCCATTAAATTCTGTATCCTATCCACCTCTTCGTCATCTATCACTTTGTCTGCAAGCATATCTTCTAAGTCTCGTATCATCTTCATATAAGTATAGCGATCAAGAAACTTAAAAATTGCATTCTGATCTCCCCACTCTTTAGCTCTTTCCACGTCGTGTAGCGCTTCTTCCGGACTAGAAGGCTGTGACTTTCTCTTTCGTATATCCAGCCAACCTTTCTTCATGGCTGCCAATTCTTCGCAATCATCTTCTATCTCCTGAAGCTTGTCCTTAAGTTTCGATAATAAAACTTGCTTTTGTTCGTCAGGCGCCTCCTCAATTGCCTTTTTTATTACCTCATAATCAATAGTATCTCTTTGCAACTCACCGAACGCTAAATCCGCTTTCTGTGAATAATCTCGAACATCATCCGCTAAATGTTGATAGACTTCGTATGGATCAAAGCCAGCAACCGCGGTTCCAGGACCTTTCACCCATCTACTTGTCTTTATGTCATATACAGCGTCTGACATCAAATCTTGGTACGGATTAAGCTGCAAGTAAACTTCTATTGGATGTTTGCCGATGTAACCGTCGATTACATCTCTGTTATCCTTGAAGTAACGGAAGATAAGCGATTGCCATTCTTCCGGGGTATGATCTTTTGGAAGTCGGCTTACATCAGGAGTTATATGAATATCAATGTCTGCGTCGTCGCTGTACTGATTTGTTCCAATGCTTCCTACTAATCGCATCTCCTCTGCAGTATCCGTAAGAGAAAAATCAGACCACTGAGCTAACGTGTCTTTTATCTTACTCAGTACCTTAGGTTGCAAAGTGTAACCTTCCTCGTTGCCCTGCCAAATCTCTTGATCCAGTCCGTCTCTTGGGTAATCTATACTGGATTCTACTATCCTCATTGTCCTATCAAGAACGTTGCGCATACTTCTCCTACCTTGGAGTAATTAAAGACACGTACAAAATTGCTTTTTGAATCTTTCCATCAGCGTCTATGTCCACCGCCAATTCGGTTGGAACAATGTTTGAGCCGTTTACATACTCTATGTCAACCACTGTAAGGTCTACTATCAGCGTTTTCCAATTATCGTCAAGGGCGTAATTGATAGCGACTGACCCTACACCAAAAACGTCTATGCCTTTTATTCCCCAAGACCGAAATTCGATGTCAAGATCGTAATCAACGACAACTTTGTCATCGAAATCCAAAGCGCCGTCGTAATCAAGAACAGTTAACGAAACTTCTACTTCAACCTTATACCGATTACGGGTTTCGTTCAATAGCTTCTTCATATAAAATCCACCTTAGTTAAAGTCCAAATTTCTACCCAAGCATTCCATAGCCCCCTAAAGTAACCTTGAGATGAAATTACGTAAGTTATTGTCATAGCAAAAGGAGCAATTAACGTTAAACCTACACGTAAAGCAATTTGCTTTTTCATTAGCTGGCATCTCTAAACTGCATAAATCGCATTGCATATTTTACCGCGTCTCTTATTGTATCCGGAAGTTTAACTGCTTCCAACTCTGCGACAAACTTTTCTTGCTTCTCTGTCATCTTCTTCTGCTTCTTTAGATACTTAGCCACCGAAGCCTTCTCTGCTAGTACAAAAATACGCTCTAGACTCTCATCGGTTAACTTAGAGTCCTTACAGCTTTCTCTAAACTTCGTTATCCAAGCTTCCAATACCTTACGCTCAGCTATTTGATTTTCCTTCGCCATCTCTTTCTTTATAGAAGCGTACACATCTGGATTTGCGTTGATAGCCGCTATCGCCATCTTCTTTATCTTTGGATCCTTGCTATGATATGCTGCTTTCATCTTTTCGACAGGAATTGTTTCTCCTTCTGGAACCTTAAGAGCCTTATGTAGTTGTCCTTTAGCTCCCTTGAACGCTTTCTGCATCCATGCCCCATCTTTAGCTTCCTTTACAATTACCATCCACTTCTTTTCATCATCCGGATCCGGAAGTACCTGACCTTGTTTCTTCGTAGCTAATGCTTTAGCTTCGATCTCATCTGCCATGCCTCGTGCCACTACAGTGAAGTCTTGTTCCTCGATCTTAGCCTCCGCCGCTTTTTTGTGGGCGCCTAATCCCCACTTGTCAAGTTCCTCCTCAGCTAGATTCAAGTCAGTGTATCTGTCATAGTATTTACCGTCCAGCGAAGAATAGAATATCCTATCATAACCCCGATGTCCTACCGGAAATACGATTTCCAAGTTATTGTTCTTTGCATACCGCTCAACGCTCTCGGCATCTACGTCCTCAGCATCTACGTCCTCAGTAGCTCTCTGCTTTAATGGAAGACTTGCTTTAATCGCATCCTGTACCAAATCAAGCTTACCCCCAGTAACCATATCTGTTAAACCCTTCAGGCTATCCAGGCTCATAGCCGAAAGCTTTACAGCAAAGTCTTCATCGGACATTTGATTCCAAAACTCAGGAGATTCCTCAAGCGCCTTGCGCCGCTCCTCCAATTCACCTGCTACCTCCTCTGCAATTACTGCAATATCTTCTTCGGTAACAGTAAGTCCTAAGTCTTCCAGTTGTTCTGCAACGTAGTCTACAATGTCCTCAGCAACCGGAACATAACTAGGCTGAGTGTCGTTAAAGTAATCGTAAGCTTTACTAATAAGTTTCCAGTATTTACCTTTACCCTCAACTACACCAGTCTCTACATCGAGCTTACTTACCCTGTTCAACTTACTATCTGGAAGTTCGTTAGTGTCTATCGTTTCCTTTAAAAAGTTCATTAAGCCCATCACCATCTTCTCGCTCATCTTAACCCCCTGTGTTTTCTGTATCCATATCTTGAAGAAGTGTTACTTTCTTTCCATCAGCGTCGGACCAAAATCCTGCAGACTTACCATCCCAAGCTATAAGTCCGAGAACCTTATCCTGAACCACTCCACCTTTATCCCAAAAAGCTACAACTTTTCTATTCCCCTCTTTATAAAGAGGTCTAACTTCTATTGGTAAGTCTGCAAAACGAATGTTAAGAAACTGTTGGACTGCCCCCGGAGCAGAATCGCTTCCACGTAAAACACTATCGATTATCTCTAACGCTCTTTTGTTCTTTGGCATTATCTTTTTACCATTCTCTAAAGCCTGTTTAAAATACTTGTCCACCCCAGTCGATGGAAACTTATCCGTATACTCGCCCAAAGTTCTTAAAAGTTTCTTATACGTGTTCAGGTCTTTCGCCTCGATTAGTACTCTGTGCATCTTTGCCTCCAATTTTATTCAACTACATCATCTATACTTGCTTTTAAGTTCTTAAAAAATCCCCTGTCGAACGTCTTGCCTACAGGATAAATTACATTCTTTGCAACTCTAACATCCTTATAGACACCAATCTCATCTTGAACTTCAGTGTTCGTTAAGTATACCCGCTCAAAAGGCACAAAAGCCATAGTCACTCCGCCTTCGTATACCATGTCAACGCCACTGTATTTACTATGGATTCTCGTTGCGACAAGAATCTCGTATTCGTCAAAGACATCAAAAGTGTTTAAGGGCCTCTCTTGGTCAATGGCAGAAATAATCATTTCGATACTACCTCTGTCTTCCAAATAATGTCCTCTCGCCCTATTAACTGTACTCTCGATGCCTGCTTGGAGGTCTTTAGAGCTATCTAACCGGAACAGTGTTCCTTTCGCCAGCGAATAGTGTGCTACATTAAATAGCTGCCGCCATATTGTGGCATGTGCTCGTACCTCTGAGATCGGTGACTTATTCATTAAATTCGTAAGACCGCGTTTTAATTTAGTATATAACTTATCCACCTTGTCATCTGAAGTTTCTAATAAAGTGTCAGATAAATCCACTACCATTGTATCCCTATTATATCTCTCGTCTGTTAAAACCCTTGCTTTAAAATCTGCCCAATACCTTACGGGAACCGTAACCTTCAACTCATTCTCAAGAGCTACTTCATACGAATCTTCATTCTCATGTACAGTAATCTTCCATTGCTTCTTTTTACCGGCAAGATTCTTTAATATTTGACTGACACTAGAAAATCCATTGGGCAAGTAAGCTATGTTATCACTATACGTTGTTTCCTTTAGTATCTGCTGCACTCTATTTACTATATTTACGAACATATGATACTCCGCATTAGTTCTTTACTTTCGTTTGAAAGCCATTCGTCCGGGGCCTCTTTAAACTCTGGTTCCTCCGCCGTTATTATAGACTTAGCAAGCAGTAGCCCGTTAGCCATACCATGCATATAAGGATCGTAATTCCAATTACCATCAGCACATTGAACGTCTGTTACCGATTCTAAATCTAAAATTCTATCTTCTAAACTTTTCGGCATTACTGCAACAGCTTCTTTAATTGTTCTTTCAGAAGTGTCTGGCTTAAACTTCTTGCGTACAGATACCCTACTTAGATCATCTATGCCTATGTCCTTAGCATCCCGTGGTCCGTACCAAGCCTTGACTACCTCTCTGTTGCCCTGCTCGATAAATGCTATTGCATCTTTCTTGTTTTCGTAACCGACAATAGCTCGTCCATCTGCCCAATGAATATAGAAGCCATGACCATGTGCTGCAATGTCCGGATAGTCCGCACTCTCTAATTTAGAAATAAATTCTTTCTCCTTAGAGGTTTCCTTTCCTTCTTCTACATCTGTCTCAAATACCGCAAGTAGTTTGTCAATCAACGCGTCCTGCTCTTTCGAAAAATGCCAACGTACATCCTTCTGCTCATCATACCATTCCCTTGCGGTATTCGTTTTTAGCTCTTCTGACATTGCGACCCAGTCCGCTATCATCTCTGCAAGGCTCAAGGCATCCATTTTCGTAGCGTCTATTACTATATCTGATTTATCTCTATCGTCTTTACTTATGTTAGCCTGACTCTTATCTTCTAAGTGAAATTCCGGATGGTGAGCATTCGTAGTTATATGATGAAGCGTTGCTTTGTTAACGTTTGGATCTGCTTCATTGTTGCCTACGAATTTTCTCCAACTCAATTCTATATAAGGTGTCCGTTCGGGCTCTTCGAATTTACTTGCATCATGGTTCTCAACCTGAGTCAGCAACGCCATCTCATCGAACTCTTTAAACTCGGGATTAGCTGTTGCTATCTTCTTTGCTGCCTTCTGAACCAACGCTATATGCTTTCTTGTTCTATCTTCAAAGTGTTTTTCTTTTTCTTCAGGAGTAGCTTCTTGCTCTTTGCCTTCCGTTGCTTTCTTTACATTATCCTCTGGAGCTTCTTTCTTGTCTGTCTCTTCCTCAGACTTCCCTCGTCCTTTCTTAAGAGTTGTCGCTGCTTTCTTTAGCATGCCAAATTCTTTCTTCGTCTTTTCAACTTCATCTGCAATGGCGTTCTTGTAAGTGTTCTTTAGATACCGCGCAAACGTTGTAGCATAAAATGGAAATGTATCCATCACGAGTTGCGTGTGTTTACAAAAGGCACCATACTGTTTTGGGTTCCGAACTTTTGGTGGGCGCATCTCCGGCTTGGTGTACTTCGCTTGCTTCTGTGTTCTTATGTACTGCCCACCATAGTATAAGTCCGCCGGACAGTTGTGTACTATAACCCCCGCCTCTAAAAGATAATTTTCGTAGCCCTCTACTGAAAGATCGTAAACCTTTTCGGCTACTTTGTAAATAACCATTCGAACTGCCTTCACCTTATGATTGTATAAAGCTTTTTCTTTAGAGTATGACTGCACTTGCTCCACTAGTTCTTTAGAAATTCTATGATGCGATCTATTTCCAGTAGCCTTCTCGTAAGCAAGTAAGGCTTCTTCTAAACTAGGAAACACAGTTAAAAGTCTTAAGCCATTCTTAGCACGATAATGCTCAAAGTTTTGTTCGGTAATCTCTTTGCCCTCATTACGTAATCGAGTAAAAATAGTAAATACCTTTCCTATCTTAGCTCTTACCGGGTAACCGTCGTTACCCTGATCTTTAGTTTTCGCTAAGGTACTCCCATGTGCTACCATGTCCCTACGTCTTTGTGAATTCTTTTTCCACCACTTGCGCTTTCTAGTAGCTGAAGAAATGCAAGACTCTTTAGACTGGGATCCTTGCATTCTCGCCACTATAAGATCTCTCTTTGTTGCCCACATATCCAAATTGTTCTTACGTATTATCTTATGTCCCTCGGCACTTCGCGTCCATGCAATAATAATCTCATTTGCTTTCTTCCAAATATCGGGATGCTTCTTTTGACAAGCTAAACCACCCAACCTACTTTTGGCTCTGCTCCACTCAGGATTATCTTTCGCCCGCTGCTTTGTCGCTGCTACACAATTAGTTCTGTCGACATCCTTAGCATGATAATACCAATGTTGTAAGATACCTTGCCAATCCAAATTGCTTGGAACATTATTTAAGCCGTTAAAATCTTTATGATGAACGGCAAGTCCTTTCTCAAAACCAGCCTCTACTAACTCTTTTAGCAACTCAACCATCTTTGCCTCATACACCTTCCCCGCTACCACCCTATGTACCATCTTCCAAGAATACTTCTTTTTCGAGTTCTGCTTAACCTGCAAATACTTTTGACTATACCTACTGTTTGGATTTTGTACTCTAAAGTACAAAGGCATCAAGCTATCGTCGATCTGTAAATCTTTCGCCTCTCGATAACTACCATCTCTTAACATAAACTTATGCTCTGGAGTGCACCGTACTGTCTTACCGCTGTCTAAAGTTACTTCAGTAAGCTGACTAAGAGCTCCAGTAACTCCTTTACAAGTAGCTCTACCTGGAACAAAATCTCCTTTAGTATCTACTGAGTAAACCCAAAACTCTTTATCAGTGCCATACTCTTCATAAATTTCTTTAATAGTTAAGGTTCTTCCGTCAAGTAACGGTATCTTAGTGTCTCCTGTCACGCAACTGCAATACGTCTCCACGTCTAC
>Ga0114918_10001047_pt1 | contig 24427 bp, 20 predicted proteins | sample LantaG_FD_87015 | JGI IMG/M metagenome (GOLD analysis project Ga0114918, IMG submission 87015) | Deep subsurface microbial communities from Baltic Sea to uncover new lineages of life (NeLLi) - Landsort_02402 metaG | ecosystem: Environmental > Aquatic > Marine > Oceanic > Sediment | place...
GCTGCTGCTGCTGCTGCTGCTGCTGCTGCTGCTGCTGCTGCTGCTGCTGCTGCTGCTGCTGCTCCTGCTGCTGCTGCTCGAACAGGAGACTCGCCGGGGCCAGCTGAGGCCAGCGAGCGACGGTCGAGGCGGAGGGGTACGGCGGAGGAGGGGCGGGAGGCGCCCCCCTCGCCGTCTGCTTCACTCGTGCCCGCGGGCGCTCGCTCGCCGCCGGGGTCGTCCAGAGATCAGGAGCGACGAAAGTCTCGCGCAGGAACTCGCCGAAAGTCGGACCTAGTTAATTTTTTTCCCCGAAGAGTTGAGAGATGGCGCCCGCCGTTTTTCCGTCCTTCCCTGGCGGTCTTCTATTTTTTCCTCCCTTCGCTCCCCTTCTCACCGCGATCCTCCAGCAGCGCCTCTCCGGCGAGCTGCAGCGCCTCATGGTGGCCGTGCTCGAGCGCCTCCGTGGCGAACTCGAGCGGGGGAGGGAGAGGAGGAGGAGGCTGCATTTTTTTCCGGTCGTCGCTTCGCCGTTGAACGGAAAAAAAAAATGAAACATGAAAAGTTACAGTGGGATGAAAAAAACCAATCACTCTTCTCACAATACGGGAACCCCTCGCCACCAGTCCTCGCACCGCCGTAGCATCGCCGGGCTCGCCCACACCTCCCTGGCCAGCCTCGTCGCCCTGCATTTCACGGCTCCCCTCTTCGTGTCGGGGCTCGCCTCGCAGAGCAAAGGGTCGCCCTTGGCGATGACGGTGGGGGCGGTCGCGGCCTTCGCCGCCCGCCGCGACTCTTCGCGCATCGTCCTCATCATCTCCGCGACGCGAGCGGCGGAGCCCCCCAATGGGTCGCTCGCCGGCGAAGAAGACGACGAAGAAGAAGAGGGGCTCGAGTCCCTGGGCAGCTGTCTCGCCGCCCGCTCCATTTCCCTGGCGGCCCCTTCCTCCTCGGCGTCGGAGACGAACCTGGCGTCAAAGTCGGAGATGGCGCAGAAGCGCATCGGCCTTCCCCCTCCCATGTACCAGTGGCTATGTTGGTGTCGTTGGTGTTGCATTTTATTGTTTTTGTGGAGTGTTTCTCAAAAGAGGAAAGAGGGGTGGGGGGGGAGAGAAAGGTGAGTCGAAAGAAAAAAAGTCGAGAGAGAAAAGAAAACTCAAAAATCAAAATCACGAGGGAGAGAAAAACCTCGAATCAAAATCTCCCCGCACCTCGCGTCCACCGAGTGGAACCTCAGCGACGCGTCCGCCGAGGGAGCCACGGGCCCGACCACCTGCCTGAGCTCATACGCCAGCCGAGACACCTGGCTGCTGAAGGTGCCTATCAGAAAGTCGGCGCGGCTCAGGAAGTAGAGGTCGGAGGCGACGCCCCGGAGGGAGTCCGGGCCCCACCGCGTGGCTTGCGACGCCGCCGCGGCGCTCGCGGCGTTGCCGACGACCCTGTAGTTGCGCGCGTAGGGCGCGGCCCTGATCTCGGAGAGCACGGCGGGGTCGTCCGTGGCGACGAAGACGGTCGGCCGGGGGTCGGCATTCTTTCGGGCTGGTGCTCCGGCCTCCTCCCCGGGCCCGCCGCCGTCGCCGGCGCCCGCCCCCCTCGCGTCTTCCCCCTCCTCCCTGCTCGCCGCCGCCGCCGCCGCCCGCGCGACGCCAGACCACTCGTCGAGCGCCTCGAAGTACCTCTCGAGCTCGGCCTCGTCCGCCTCGGCGGCGTGCCTCCCGCCGTCGGGGCTGGTGACCTTGTCTGTCCGCTGGACGTGGAGGGCCGCGAAGAAGTTATTTGCCCCCGTCGCCGCCGAGGAGGAGGAAAAAGAGGAGAGAGAGGAGGGGCTCGACGTCGCCGAAGCCGATGCCGGCACGAGCTCGAGCTCGAGCCCGTGCTCGGCGGCAAACCTCCGGTACTCCCTCTCTGCCCGCTCCGAGGGCCGCAGCAGGAACGACGCCAGCGTTCCCGACCACCACGCCTCGGGCCTGCCCGAAAACTCCAGCGCCAGGCGCAAGACGTCGGGCGGCACCGCCGGCGGGTCCGACTTGAGAGCCCCGGCCCCTCCGTCGACGATGCCCGCGACGACCGCGGGCGCGCCGATGTAGTCGGCGTCGTCCTCCTTGGACTGCAGGAAAGGAGGCAGCGTCGTCGCCCACTCCATCCCGGGGACCGTGCAGTTGGTGACCGGCTGGAAGAGCTCCTCCCACCGGCCCTCGGTGTGCCTGCCCGGGGCCAGTCCCGGGTGCAGCACGGGCTCGTCGCGCCCCTCGTCCAGCGCCCTGAAGATGATGTCGTTGTCCTCCGGGGTGCGGTCGTAACGCCAGGACTCGGTGTAGAGGACGAGGACCCTGTTTTTTTTTGTTTTTTGTTATTTCAGAGAGAGGGGGGAAGAGCGGGAGAGAGAAGGGGGGAAGAGCGGGAGAGAGAAGGGGGGAAGCGCGGGAGAGAGAGGAAGGAAGGGAAAGAAAGAGAGCGAAGGAGAGAGGAACGATGAGCGGTGTGTGGGAGAGGCGAGGGAGAGAAAACGAGCACAATGTATCTCTCCTCCTCCTTCTTCTTCCCCCTTCAATCTCACCTGTTCGTCGCCGCAGCCGCAGCCAGCAGGTGCACCGCGTGGTGCACCTGGCACGCGAAGCCGCAGAACTTGTCGATGGCCCCCACGAGGAACTTGGACTTCGAGCAGTCTTGCGGGAACTGCCTCTGCAGCAGAGAGTCGAGGACGAGCTTCTCGGCTTTCCGCTTCGCCGCCGCCAGGCTCGCCGAGGCGGCAGGGTCGAGAGCGAGGGCGGCAGCGTCGAGGGCCGCGGCGGCGGCGGCCCGGAGTCCCGCGGCGGAGAGCTCGGAGGCCTGCTGGGGCGTCTGCGACGAGCGCTGCTGGTCGAAGAGCTGGCGGAGCGACGCGACCGCCGCGAGCGCCCTGGCCGTCGTCGGCGCTGCTTTGTCTTCTTCCTCCTCTTTGGCGTCGGCGGCGACGACGCCAGCGGCGGCGGCAGCGACGACAGGTCGAGAGCGAGAAAATATTTTCCTCTTCAAGGAGGCAGCAGCAGCAGTACCAGCAGCTTTGTCTCTGTCGATCCTTCCGGGGCGAGGAGCCACCAGCGTCACCCCTCCGGGTCGAGGGGCATTGGCGGCGAGGAGCAGGCTCGAGGTCGCTAGGAGCGCCGCCGCCGCAGCCAGCGACAGAGCGAGAGCGACGAGCGAATTTGAAGAGGATTTTCTGGTGCTGACGCTGATTGTCTCTGTGTTCCTATCTCGCCGAGCGAAGTGATACCCACCTCCGGCCTGTGTTTTGGGGACAATAGAGAAGAAGCGGCAGAGCAAGCGAGCGAGCGAAGGGATGAGCGTCGATTGGTGAATTGAAGGGAAAAAATGAGTTACGCCGCCGCCATGCGGAACATTTTAGGCTTCGCACCCCCCCCCCCCTCGTGCGGGGCCTCTCGTTCATCTCTTTGTTCCTCTCCCTTTGAGAGACCAAACTCACGGGCTCGGGTGACGCGCCCATGTCAACGACCTGAGCCAGAATCAAGCAGACGAGGCAGATTTGGGTGCGCTTTTCTTTTTTACAGTTCGCGTTTTGCAGCGACGGGCGACGACTTGCATTTCTGAACTCAACCTCCTCTCCCTCCTCCAGCAACGAGGAGAGAAGGAGAAAAACCCTCGCTCGCCCCTCCTCACTCCCGCTTCAGCCCGCCGTGCCTCCGGTCGTAGTGCTTCAAGTAAGCCGCGCACCCGACCCTCAGCCCGAACCCTAGGGCTACTTTGATCGCCAGGGCACCCGCCCACAGAACCAGCCAGGCGGCCGCGGTCGAAGCCAGCGAGAGCAGCGACGAGCAGGCGGAGAGCGCGGCGCGGAGGCCGCCCCCGGACGCCGACCCTGCCGCCGCGGCCGACACCGCCCCGCCCAGCGCCTCGGCCCCTCCCGCGGCGTTCGCGGCAGCCACGGCCGCGGCGATCGCCTGCCTGCTCCTCGCCCTGGCCGCCGTCACCAGCATCCTCACGGCCAGCGCCGCGGGCGCCAGCGGGTCGAACAGCAGCCTTCGGTACAGCGCGTGCGACTGGCCGCGCCCGCCGCCGTCGGCCGCCGCGGCCGCGACGTCGCGGGCAAACTCGCGGTACATGCCGGGCCTGACCTCGTTGAACTTGCTTAGCACCGCGTGCTTGATGACGTCGATGGCGACCTCAGCGGCGAAGACGTGGCCGCAGCGGGCGAGCAAGAGGGGGTCCGGGCGGGACCAGAAGGAGAAGGAGGAGGCGGGGGAGGCGGGGGAGGCGGAGGCCGCCGACACGGCAGAGTGGGAAGAGGGCTCGGCCGCGCTCCCCGCCCCTCCCCTCCCCGCCGCCGCGGCCTCGACCAGCACGAACGCCAGCGCCGCCAGCAGGTGGAACCGCTCCACGCAGTCCTGGCAGGCTAGCGTGTAGAGCTTCCTCCCGTCGTACCGCTTGAAGACCGCCGACTTGATCTCGACAAAGTTGGACGCGAACGTCAGGGCTAGCAAGGTCGAGCCGCGCTTCGAGTGCATCGCGACCGACAGGGCGACGCCGTGGGCCAGCAGGACGAACGCGTGGGCCGTGACGATGGCCCCGGCAACCAGGGCGTCGGCCAGAAGGTGCGGGACCAGCGAGAGGCGGGAGTAGGGAGAGGAGAGAGGAGGGAAGCCCGAAGAGGCGGCCGAGACTGCGGCGGCGGCCGAGCGCGGCGTCCGGGGAGCCTCGGCCGAGGATCCCGCGGCAGCCGCTCCTCCTCCTCTTCTTCGACTCGCAGGAGCGGCGGCAATGAGGGCGCAGGTTCCGGCCAGAGCGTCGAGCGCATCAACAGAGAAGGAGCACGCGATCTTGTCGAGGATGTCGACCGCCGTGTAGATCACGTGCAGCTTGAGAAACTCTTGGGTCATGTCCTTCATCCAGAAGTACAGAGCTCCGACAGGCACCGCGCAGCAGGTGAGCGCGGCTGTGGCGAAGATGAGGAGGCATAGGAGGTCGTAGAGGAGCGCGCCCGGGTTGGAGGTCGGCGAGGCCTTCACCTCCTGCCCTCGCTCCACTCCCCCGCCGTCGGCGTCCGCGGCGCCACCCGCCTGCTTCTCCTTCCCGCTCCTTCCGGCGGCGCCGCCGCGTCCGCCCCTCGCCAAAAGCCACCGCGCCCCTCCCACCGCGGCCATCCCGATCCTCAGAGGCAGCAGCGTCAGCACCGCCAGCCATGCGTCGGCGCAGACGGCGCCCCCGAGCAGCAGCAGCCTCTCGAGGTGCAGCGGCACGGCGAGCAGGGCGTTGTAGACCCGCTGCCGCTCCGTCTGGCCCCAGGCGACGTCGGCCGTGGGCAGCGAGGGGGTGGGATGGAGCTCGCCGTGGAGGTAGGAGCGGAAGGAGGAGGAGATCTTCGGTTTGGGGGGGGCAGAGTGGAGCGGAGTGGAAGTGCCGCCGCTGCTGGTGCATGGCGCCGCCGCCAGTGTCGCCGCCGCCACCGCCGCCGCTCCCGTGCTTCTCTCCTTCCCTCCTCCCCCGCCGCCCTCCGCTTCCAGCGGCGCTGGGGCCCAGGGCGAGCCCTGAGGGGTCACAAACCCGTCGAAGGGGTTTTGCGCGCTCGCGGCGGCGGCGGCCGTCGCCGTCGCCGCCGCGCTCCCGCCCCCCCGGTCCTTGGTCGGCGAGGAGCTGGGCCTGCCCTGCAGCGACGAGGGCCCGAGCGGCGACGCGGCGATCGTCGGCAGTGAGGGGACCGCCGACCTCTGGTGCCTCCCGCCGCCCGCCTGCTGGCTCCCTCCGCCTCCGTCGGAGAGCACGCCGCTGCTCGTCCTCGCACCGCTGCCGACTCCTCCTGCAGACGACGAAGTCAGAAACAGAGAGGCGGCAGAGAGAGAGCCCGCGGACTCGGAGGAGCGCTCGACCGAATTCGCGGCGTCATCGATGCCCAAGTATCGGTCGATCGATGTCGTTTTCAGCAGGCGGTTTTTCGAGCTGCCTCCGAGCGCCTTGGGGGCAGTCTCGCACTCCGAGGCGAAGCGGAAGCTCAGCGAGGAGGCATCGAGGAGGCCATTGTTTGCCTGATGGCTCACGTTGCTGCCGCTGTCCTCTGCGGGCGTCGAGGCCGCCCGCGAGCGGCGTCGGCGGCGAGCCGAAGATGCCGACGAGATCGCTTCTGCTCCTCCTCCGGCAGCAGCACCTCCTCCGATTCCTCCTCCTTGCGGCGGGGAGCCCTCGTGGGCGTCCAGAGGCGCAGCCGTGCTCGACGGGGACGCCCCGGCGTCCGCCAAGCCCAGCGCCGCGAACGAGTTGGAGCGCATGCGGGGGCAGAAAAGAGGAAAGAGAAGAAGAGGATGGGGGAAACTGATGAAAGGGATAGCAAACCAAATGCTTTTTTTTTCAACCTCGACCCTCTTTTCCGCGCCTCTTCTCCCGAAGAGCGCCTGCCAGCCGCCAGCCTCCTCTCTCTCCATCTCTCTCTCTCTCTCTCGTAATCATCTACTACGCTTTCAGACCTTAACTTTTATTACAACAGATATATCGTCGATCTCAGGGGAGAGGAAGAATGGTGGTGGTGTTTTTGTTGTCTCTCTCGTTCTTCTCTCTTGTTTTCTTCTTCTCTCTCTCTCTCTCCCCTTCCTCTTCCCTCTCTCCCCCCCTAACTCGCCGCAGCCGGAGGAGGCGGCTTGACCTTGTTCACGTACCAGTCGGCAAACTCGGGAAAGCTCACCAGCCCGTCCCCGTTCTTGTCGAGCAGCCTCGCCGCCTCGGCGACCTCGGCCTGGCTCAGCTCGAACCCCTCGCTTCTGCAGAGCGCCTCGAGCTCCGAGGGCTGCAGCACCATGTCGTCGTTGGCGTCGAAGCGCGCAAAGGCCGCGGCGAGCTCGGCGGCCTCGGCCCTCGACAGCCCCAGCGCCGCCGAGTCGAAGCCCTTCTCCTCGGCCTTCTGGAGCGTCAGGACGGCGGAAAGGTTCTTGAGCGTCGAGACCGACGACGAGGAGGAGGGGGCGGGCGTCGCCGAGGAAGAGCCGGGGGCGCCCGTGCTCGCGACCTCCTGCTTGAGCAGCTCCGCGATCTCGTTGAGCGCCGCGACGACCCGCAGCGTGTTGACCGCCGCCGGGCCTTGTCAATCGCCGACGCTCCCGAGGGGCGACCGGCGACCTCGCGCACGGCGTCGAGGACCGCGCCCGCGTTGGCGCCGTAGCTCGCCGCAGCAAAGCTCAGCGCGCCGAGCACGAAGAAGTCGGACAGGACGCCGACGACAAAGTACCCCGTGACGAAGAAGCTCAGGGCCTGCACGACCCCCTTGCCGGGGAAGTCCCCGATCCCTGAGTTCGGGTCATAGAGCAGCGCCCCCCACGAGGAGGCGCCGTAGGCGGCCGCGGCGTCGATCAGGGCCTGGAGCAGGATCGCGCCCGCGGACCGCAGCGACCTCGAGAGCAGAAGCTTGCGGAGCTTGTCGGGGTCGCCGGCGAGGCCCGATCCCTCCCAGGCCTTGAGGATCTTCTGGGCCGTGGCCTGGTCGATGCCTGTGCCCTTGAGCGCTGGGGGTGGGGGTGGGGGTTTCCCGGGGGGGGGGAAGAGAGCCGAGAGGTTTTTTTCGAGGTTTGAGCTTCCTGGAGTTTTTTTGGGATTTTTTGGAAGCTAACCCGGAGGCATCTTTTTGTCTTCTCTCTCCTTCCTCCCTCATATTTACTCACCCTTGACCAGCTTCTCCTTCATCTCGATCGCCTTGTCCTTCTCCTCCTTCGTCTGCGGCTTGCTGTTCTTGTTCGCGGGCTCGGCGAAGCATGGCTGGAGGGAGCGGCGCGAAGAAGAAGGCCGGCGGGGCAAAGGCAAAGGCCAAGGCGAACGAACGACATCAGCGAATGGAACTCTCGATGGCGGGGCCGCGGTAGCGCCTCCTCGCGGTGCAGCAGCTCTCACCGCCGCGGAGGGGCGCATTGAGATAGAACGAAGCATGACGGTCGCGCTGTGCGAATGACGAGAGCGACAAAAGAACCTGTCCGAATGGAAAACGGCGAACGCAAACGAAACGTACTTTGTTATCCTCTTGGCGAGCCGTTTTGAGAAAAATGAAGGAAATCGAGGGGCGAAAGAGAGATGAAAAACACTTACTTTTTTCGTGAAACCCATCAGTGTTTCAAAGAAGAGCGCGTGTTTCAAGGGCGACTGCTCTTCATTTCCCCCCTTGCCTTTCAGAGCTCTCTCTACAAAGCCATGGCGCGCTCGATGGCCGCCGCGCGCAGCAGCGCCGGCTCGTCCGCAAAAAAGGCCAACAGCAGCAGCCGTCGCCGCAGCAGCGCATCCTCCGCCGCGGCGCGTGTTCCGGCCGCTCCCGCTGCCACGCAGCAGCAGCAGCCGGCGCGCCGCCCCGTGGCTGCTCGCGCAACTGGTGACGACTCTGGAAGCGCCAAGGTGCGTTTCTTTCCATGGAGACAGTGCGAAGCGAGAGAAGAGCAGCGAGGAGCAGATTGGAACGACAGCCCAAGCGTTGTTTGCTCGGCGGCTAGAGCCGTCGCCGTCGCCGACGCTCCCGTCTGCACTCGAAAGTCGGGCTCGCTCGTGCAACCTACATTGTCACTCTCCCCGCTCGACAGCGCAGAAGGCCAAGAGAGGTCACTGAGTTGAGATTTGAGAGCAAGAAAAGGGACGCAGCAGGGAGCATTCGGCAGATGAAATCAGCGAAACGAAAGACGAATCCGAGGCGACAGCGACAGCGAAAGCAGGAGAGGGAAACAAAAGCTCGACCTCTCAAAAACGCACCCTTCCTTCTTTCTTCTCTCTTCCTCGCTTTCCCGCCTCGTCATCGCTTCCAGGTCGAAAACCCCTTCCGCTACCGCCGCGAGCCCACCTCCCTCGAGGCCGCAGCCGCCTCGCTCTCCAAGACCGCCGCGACGGCCGTCGCCGGGGTCGCTCTGCTGGGAGCCGCGGCGGCCGGCGGGCTCGCTGGCCGCGCCGTCGCGCCGCCACAGGCGAAGGCCGCCGTCGCTGCCGTCGGCGCCGTCGCCAGCGCGGCCGCCGCCGCAGCTGGCGTCAAGGCCGCCGAGGGCGCGCGCGTGCGCGGCGCCGGGGCCATCCTCGCCAACAAGCTCGTCGACATGGACGACCCGGCGACGCTGACGCGTGAAGACATGCTGGCCGTCGAGGAGGCGACGGGCGTCGACTTCAACGCGAGGCTCGTCGACGAGCTCAAGGCCGCGTACGACACCTTTTTGTCGTCCTCGATCCCGGCAGGGGAGCTCGTCGGTGAGTTTTAGGGTTCTGCTGCTGGCGGCTTATTTCCGTTTCGTTTCTTTCCAGAGGGAGGAGAAAGAGGGACGACAAAAAAAACTCACCCTCCCTCTTTCTCTCTTTCATCATCCCTCAAACAAAAAAACAAAAAAACAGGCGGCGAGGCGGCCCGCGTCGTCAACTTCAAGGACGCCCTCGGCCTCCTCGACGAGGACGCCGCGCCCGTCCACATGGACGTCGGCCGCAGGCTGATGCGCGCGCGCTTCGAGGCCGGGACCCGCGCGGGGGACGCACGGGCGCGCCAGCAGCTCGCCAAGCTGATCTATCTTTCGAGCCTGGTCTTTGGGGAGCAAAAGTCGGCGTTTATGCTCCCCTGGCGCCGCGCGTTCGACCTTACCGACGCGCAGCTGTACGTGGCCAAGCGCGACTGCGCCAAGCAGCTGTTCCGCGCCGCGGTGTCCAAGGGCGGCGACTCGGGGGGGAAGGGCCTGGCGGCGACGGCAGAGGCGATGAGGGCCCTGGAGCAGGCCCGCGCGGACGCGAGGCTGGCCGAGGACGCCGCGGCCGGGGAAGTCCGCGCCGCGGCCCGCGCCGGGCTGGAGGCGCGGCTGGCGCCCGTCGTCGCGGCCGCCAAGGAAGGGGGCGTCGCGGGCAGGGCAGCCGCCGTCGCCGGGCTGCGGGAGGCGCTGGCATACGGCCGCGCGTTGGCCCGCCTCGCCTCGTCGTCCGAGGCGAGCTCGAGCTCCTCCGGGAGCGGCGGCTCCGCCGCCGCCGGCTCCGTCCCGCCCGGGCTCGCCCTCCCTTCGGTCCAGGGTGGCGCCCTCGAGAAGGACCCCGCCGCCGCGCGCGCGCTCCGCGACGCGTTCGGCTGGTTCCTGGACTCCTCCCTGGAGAGGGAGCCCGCGGCGTTCGACGCCGCCGCGAGGGCCGACGCCGACGACCTGGCCTCGGAGCTCGCGCTCTCCCCAAAGGAGTCGAAGGAGCGCGTCGACGCCGCGGTCCGCAAGGCCTACCGCCGCACCCTGCGCGCCGAGGTCACCTCGGGCAGGCTCGACGCCGCCCCATCCAAGGCCGCCGTGCTGGGCGAGCTCTGCGAGCGCCTGAGCTTCGACGCCGCGGACGCCGCGGCGATGCACGTCGAGATCTACAAGCAGAAGGCCGAGGCGCTCGTCTCGAAGGGCTCCCTCACGGACCAGGATGCCGCCGACCTCGACAGGCTCCGCGTGCTGCTGTGCGTCCAGCGCGAGGACGTCGCGAGGGTCTCGAGGGAGACGGCCGGGAAGCAGTACGCCGCCGCCGTCGCGTCGGCGCTCGCCGCCGGCGTCGACGCGTTCTCGCCGCAGGACGAGGCGAAGGTGGCCGCGGCTCGGAAGGCCGTGCGCCTCGACGCCGACGTCGCGCGCTCGATCGTCTCCGACCAGGCCCGCAAGGCGTTTCTGACGTCGATCAGCAAGTCGCGCTCGGCGCGGTCCCGGGAGGCGCAGGGCCAGGAGCTCCGCAACATGGTCATCTTCTCCAACGTCGTCGTTGCGCCCCTCCTGAAAGACCTGCGCTCCTCGGACGAGGTCGAGGCCGAGGAGAAGGCCGAGAACATGGAGAAGGCCAAGAAGGAGATCGCGGAGCTGATGGCGAAAGCAAAGAAGGACGCCGACGCCGAGGAGCGCGCCGAGAAGGGCGAGGCGGAAGAGAAGGAGGAGAGGAAAGAGGAGGAAGAGGCTCCTTCGTCGTCGCCGTCCCCGCCGTCGACCCCTCCCTCGGTCGTCGACTCCGCCGCCGCGCCGCTCTCCGCCGCCGACCTCGCCGGCCTCGCGTCGAGGGGCCGCGCCGACCCCTCGGCGATGCCCGGCGTCGGCAACTCGGCCGCCGCCGCCGCCGCGGCCAAGACCCGCCGCGGGCCCTCCGCCGCCAGCAACAAGGACGCGGGCCTCAAGGGCCAGAAAGTCGTCACGCTCGCCAAGGACCTCGAGCTCCGCGAGCGCGTCGACACGTACCGCAACTTCCTGCTCTTTTGCCTCTCGGACGAGGAGGTCAAGCAGCCGTTTGGCGGTTCGATCACGATCGAGAGGGACCCGATCGAGTTTGAGCGCCTGGCGCAGCTCGGGGACATCCTGGGCCTGGGCCCGCTCGACGTCGCGGGCGTCCAGTCGGAGCTCGCCGAGACCGCCTTCCGCGCGCAGGCGCAGCAGGTGCTGGCCGGCGGCGCGGTGACGCCCGACGCCGCGGCGCGCCTCGCGGGCATCCGCGAGAAGATGGGCCTGACCAGGGAGCAGGGGGAGAGGATCGTGCGGTCCGTCCAGGCGGAGAAGGCCGTGGGCGGGCTCGCCGACGCGCAGAAGGCCGGCGGGCTGACGCTGCAGAAGCTGCTCGACATGCGGGACGCCGGGGTCGACCTGGGCGTGGCGACCAACGCCGAGCTGCGGCTGTCACTGTGGTCGCAGGAGGTCGCACGCGCGCTGTCCGCCGGCGACGGCCGCTTCGACGCCGACAGGCTCCTGCGGGTCCTGCCCTCGGACCTCTCCCTGCCCGAGGAGAAGGCGAAGCGCGCCGTCGAGTCGCTCGTCAAGGACAAGAGGCGCCTGACGCTGGTGCAGGCCGTGGCCTACCTGCGGCAGCGCGACGCCGCGGCCGCCGCGGCCTCGACCAACAACCTGCTCGCGTGCGAGCGCGCGGTGCCGTCGGGCGCTGCCCTGGACTGGCAGCCCGCCGCCGAGCTCGCCGCCCTCTACGCGACGTGGGTCTCGAGGTCGGAGAAGAGCGACGCGGCTTTCAAGGCTTCCGAGGCCGACAGGGCGGCGGTGAGGGCCATGTTTGGGCTGAGCGAGGCCGAGGCGGAGCGCGCGGTCGAGGAGTCGAGGAGCGGCGGCGCCGGCGGAGGCGGAGGCGTCCAGAACGAGAAGGAGGAGGCGCTTTTTTGAAAAATGTTTTTTTTGGAGATCTTCGAGGGTTTCTTTCTTTCGTCACGTAATACAACAAGAACAACAGCGCGAGGGGGGAGGAGAGAGAGAAAGAGTGCGGGATCAACGAGGGAGAGAGGGTAAGAGAGAGAAAGGGAGCGAGAGAGAACAGGAGCAAAGGGAGAGAGAGAGAGAAACGTTGAGAGAGACAACGGGGAGAGAAGGAGAGAGAGAGAGAGAGAACAAAGTGGGGGTGGGGGGGGGGGGGGGTTTTTAACCTTAATATTTTTTTGGGAGATTAAAGGGGGGCCATTGGCGTTCCCAAAATAAAACCGGGGGGGGAGGAGGAGAAGGAAAGAGGGAAGAGAAGGGAGGAGAGGAGAGGAGGGGAGGGAGAGGGGGGGGGAAGGAGGGGGGGGAAGAGGGGAGGGGGGGGGGGGGGGGGGGGTGGGGGGGGAGCTTCTTAACTTAAACTTTATTTTGCAAGTATAAAGGAGCGCGTTTCGGTTCCCAACAACAAACTCGGGAGCGGGGAAGAGAGTGAAAGAGAGAGCACGGAGAGTTGGCGAAAAGAAGAAGAGAAGGAGAGTTTCATTTTTTTTTTTCTTCGCATCGACATGCAAAGGGACACAAATTTCTAAAAAAAGAAAAAAACTTCGTTTCTCCCTTTCCTTTACCAACAGATGGCCCCGCTCAACCGCCCCGGCGTGGGGATCCACGCCCGTCCTGCGCTCAGCCGCAACAGCAATAGCATCGCAGCAGTGCGCTCCTCTCCCTCTCCTGGAGGGAGCGGAAGCGGAAGCGGAAGCTCCTCTTCGTCGGCGGCGAAGAAGGCCGCCCCCTCGGGCGCCGCCGCCGTGCTCGCCTTTGCCGCCTTCGTCGCCGCGGCCCTGCTCGCGGCCCGCGGCGCCCTCCCCTCCGGTGGGGACGCCGGCAGGCTCTTCTTCCTGGCACTGCTGGGCGTCGCCGGGGCCGCCGTCGCAGACGGGAGCGCCGTGAGGTTTGTCCTGGGCGGAGACGCGGCAGCAGGCTCCTCCTCTCCTTCGGAGGGCGGCAACGAAGCCACCAACGGCGGTCAACGGACCTTTTTCTCTTCCTCTTCGCCGCTCCTTCCGAGGTCGCTGGGAGCGATGCTCCTGGGCCTCCTCGCGGCTGCCGTGGCCCCGGCTGCCTTCCGCTTCGGGGGGAAAGAGGGCCATCAGACCTGGGCCGTCGCTGCGAGGGTCGTCGGCGCTTCCCCGGCCGTCGCGAGGGCGGGAGCGCTGGCCGCGGCCGCGTGGAGGAGGCTGCGGCGGCGGCGGAAAAACAGGAGCGCCGCTGCTGCCGCCACCGCCTCCTCCTCTCCCTCTTCCTCCTCCTCTCCCTCCTCCTCTCTTTCTCTCTCCCTCCGCGCCGTCGCCGTCGCCTCTTGGCTCGTCCCCGGCGTCGTCGAGATCGCCGCCGGGTCCCTCGCGCTCGGCATCTCGCTCCGCCGCGCCGAGGACGCCAAGCTCTCGGGCCTCGCCGAGGAGGTCGTCGAGAGCATCACCTGGCCCGCCGCCGTCTCGGCCGCCACGGCGCTGGCGGCGCCCGCGCGGGCCCTCTCCGTCGGGGACCACTTGGCCGCCGGGCGAGGACCGCTGATCGGCCTGACCATGGCCTCGATCTGCGGCGCGCTCGCCTCGTCGGCGCCGGCCAGAGGAGGACTAGGGAATAACAACAGCACCGACAACAGGTACCGCCACACGCCGCCCTCGCCCGCAGTCTCCTTCACGGGTTCTATCGCCTCCGCGGCGCTGCTGGTGCCGCTCGTCGCGGTGGTTTCCGGGGGAGTGATCGGAATTCTGGCAGCCTGGGTGTGGAGCCCGAAGGCGTCGCCCTCCGCCGAGGAAGAGGGAAGGGGCGCCGTCGCCGCTTCCCCTTATTCTTCCGCTCAGCAGCAGCAGCAGCAGCAGGAGCAGCAGGAGCAGGAGCGGCACCACCAGACCCCGTCGTTCTTTCTCGCCGCCGCCGTCGCCGCGGCCGCCTTGCTCTCCGTGGCCGCGGGCGAGCCGGAGGCCGGGCTGCTCGCCGCGCTCGTTGCCGGCGGCTGCGCGGCCGAGCTGTGGTGCCGCGCCGCCGACGCGGACGCCGACGCCGCGGCGTTCCTTCTTTCGAGTTCGTCTGCTCACCAGGGAGCCTGCGAAGACGGAGAAGGGTCGGGCAGCATCGAGAGCGTGTTCATCGACGACGACGGAGAGGTCACCGCGCTCGCCTCCAGCGACGGCGGCGGCGGCGGCGCTTCGTCTCCGTCTCCTGCCGCTGCTTCTTCCCCTCCTCTCCCTGCGCCCCTGGAGGCCTCCAAGGCGGGTCTCGACGCTGTGTGGTGCGCGCTCTGCGCCCCCCTGCTCTACGCCGCCGTCGGAGCGGCGGCGGCCCTCACCCACGCCCGTGCCTCCTCCGCGGCCGCTTCGAGGGGCATCGCCGGCGACGACGGCCCGTTCCCCCCGACCAGGACGCCCGTCGCGGCGGTCTGGCCCCCGGCCGCCGCGGCCGTGGCCGCCGTCGTCGCGGCGAGGGTCGCGATGTCGCTGGGGACGTCGGTACTGTTTACCGGTGGCGGCGGCGGCGGCTCCTCCTCGCAGGCGCAGCCCCCGGCGGCGTCGCCGCTGTCGGCGGCCACCAGGGCCGTCGGCCAGGCCCTGCGGGCCAACCGCCGGGGCGAGCTCTCCGCGTCGCTGCCCCCGGCGCCCTTCGCCGGGCTGCCCCCCGGCTCGAGCCCGGCGGCGGCCGCGGGCTCGCTGGCCGCCTTCCTGGCGATCGCCGTCGGGCAGGCCTGCGAGCTCGCGGGGAGGAGGCTGGTCGAGAGGGCAGACGCCGCCGACGGCATCGGCGACGGGAGCAACAGCAGCAGCAGCAGCAGCAGCAACAACAACCCGGCTTCGTCGTGGTCTTCTGCCGCTTCTGCGCCGGTGCGCATGCCCTCGCAGCTGCACGGATACAGCTACGGCGGCGGAGAAGCGACCACGGCGGCGACGGCGACGCCTCCCCTGCCCCTGAGCTCGATGTCTTTCAAGAGGGCGGCCTCGGGAGGAGGAGCGCCGCCGCCGGGAAGTGTCGAGCTCCGGCGGGGCGGGCCTCCTCTTTTTTTCTCCTCCTGCTCGGCTGCCGCAGCCGCCGCCGCCGCCGCTGCTGCTGCTCCCCCTTCGGCGCCGCTGCAGGCTTTTTCGCCCCGCGGAGAGCCCTCGCATCGCATCGGCGCTGTCGCAGTGCCGCCGCAACTGCAGCAGCAGCAGCAGCCCGTTTCTTACTACTACGGAAACGGCGGAAACGGCTATGGCGGCGGCGGCGGGCAGCAAGGGCAGCAGCAAAACCTCTACCGCGGAGGAGGAAACTACGGAAACAACAACCAGGGCAGCGGCTCCTTCGCCGACGTCAACTTGCAGTGATTATTGGTTCCTGTTTATTATCTTTTCATTGGGGAGAAATGGCGTCGTCGATATAAAAAAGGAAAGAATAATGTGATTTTTTTGACAGTGATTGATCAACAAAACAAAACAAAAACTATTTACTTCCGTCGCCGCCCCGCACCGACCGGCCTCGCCCCGGCATCGTCCTTGGAGTCTCCGCTCGCCATCCCGCCGGAGGCAAACCCTGCGATGGGGGGCGTGTCAGTCCAGACCGCGCGCGAGCTCGGGAAAGGGGCGAGGTCGGGCTCGAGCGCGGCGTCGCGCAACGGGCCCTCGGGCAACGCCGCAACCGCGGCGAGCTTGAGCTCCAATTTTTTAGAAAGTTCGCGCTGACGCTGCCTGTGCGCAGCCATTTTGGCGCGGGAGTACTTTTTGGCCATTTCTGCTGCTTCGAGGACCTCCTCGGCGGAGAGCTGAGGTGGTGGCGGAGGGGCCTGCGGCGTCAGTGCCTGTTGTTGTTTTTTCGGAAGAGGTTGAGGGTCAAGGTTGAGGTTGAGAGGTGAGAGAGAGAGAGAGGGAAATAGAGACGGATTGATTTCCCGTCCAGAAACAGAACGATTCTCCAACCATACGAAAAGAAGCGCACCTTGACCAGCACGGCGTTCCTCGTCGCCGCTTTACGGTCGTCGCCTCCCTCTGCCGGGGCGGCGCGCGCAGCAAAAGAGCGGATGGAGAGGGAGAAGAAGGGAGAAGATGATGATGAGCTTGATGCCTTCGCCGCCGTCGCCGCCGTCGCTGCTGCAGATTCTTCTAGTGTTGCCAAGCCGCTGCCCTTCGCGTGATGAACGACCAGCCGAGACCCTCTAGTGCTGCCGCCGCGGCGAGCGGCGGCCAGCACCGCGAGGCGCAGCATGGATTGCTGAGAGAGAAAAAGAACGTGCTCTCTCCCTTTCTCGTGTGACGAGCGCCGCGAGAGACAGCAAGAGTGAGAGAGAGAGAGAGAAAAAAAGGAAAAAAGGAAAAACACTCTCGATCGAGGCCTAAACTCGACTAGAGCAAAAACTCCTTTGAACAGAACGCTCCCTCTATTTTTTCCTTGGCCGTCGTCCTTCGATCATTCCGATTCCAACTGTTTTTCGCCATAGAGTGAGCGTTCTCGACCAGTCAGCGTCGTCTTCAAGAAAGAAAAAGCGAAACGCGATGCCGGCGACACCGGCAACAGCCTCTGCTTGCTCAGCAGCAGCTCCTCTCCCGTTTCGGCGCATCGCCGTCTTTTGCGGGTCGTCTGCGGGCACGTCGCCGCTGTACAGGCAGGCCGCCGTCGAGCTTGGCGCCGAGATGGCCAGGAGAGGCATCGGCCTGGTGTATGGAGGTGGGATAAAAAGCGGGGAGAGAAGGAGAATTGGGAGGCTGAAAGAGAGAGAGGCATTGGTTTCATTTTCGATCAAACTCTCTCTCGTCCCTCAACCTTGACCTTTGGCCTTCAACTCCTCGACAGGGGGCAACAACGGCCTGATGGGCGCCGTGGCCGATTCCGTGCAAGCAGGGGGACAGACAGTTATCGGCGTGATCCCCAAGGCGCTGCAGCCGCGCGAGGTGAGGTGGTGGAGAGAACGGAGGAGAGAAAAGGAAAGAGATAGAGAAACACACCGCGCCTCTCGGTTTCAGTTTTCTCTTCGTCCCCTTTCGAAACAGCGCTCACGGCCCCCCCGTCAAACCCTGTCCTCCCTCTTCCTCTTCCTCTTCCTCTTCCTCTTCCTCTTCCTCTTCCTCTTCCTCTTCCTCTTCCTCCTCCTCTTGTCTCTTTCTCTCTATCTCTCTTTCTCTCGATTTCTCTTTCTATTTCTCTTTCGATTAGATCTCGGGCACCACAGTTGGCGAACTTCGAACAGTTCCGGATATGCACACGCGCAAGGTAAGAAAACAAATCGAGTTCAAACCTTCATTTGTGTAACCCTTGTTTCTCAAAACCAAACTAACGCCAACTAAAAAATAAACACGCCAAACACCAACACTCACTCACACACAGAGGATGATATTCGACGAAGCGGACGCGTTCGTGGCCCTGCCTGGAGGCTTCGGAACACTCGATGAGCTGCTCGAAATGGTCAGAAGGAGAGAGATAGAAGGGTTTCTTTTTTTCTTCATAGTTTTGTATTCACTCTCAACTCTCGACCGCAAAGCTTAACTCATTTTTTTTTCAACTTCCCCCTCTCTCTTTCCCCCTTCTCCTCTCTCAGATCACTTGGCAGCAGCTCGGACTCCACACCAAGCCCGTGGGCGTCCTCAACTGCGGCGGCTTCTACGACAAGCTCCTCAGCTTTTTCGACGACTCGGTCTCTTCGGGTTTTGTCGCGCCGGCGTCGAGGGCAATCGTCGTCGACGCTCCGAGCGCGGCGGGTTTGCTGGACGCGCTGGCCGAGCACAGGCCGCCGCCGCCCGTGGTTCCCCCGAGCGAGCTGCCCCCCGCACTATCCCTGGACGTGTTGAATTGAGAGGTTTGGGGGGAATTCGATCCGTTTTTGTTTTTTCTGAGTTTACTGCGTTTCCTTTGTATCTCTCTTTTTTCATTCAGATTGTTTCAGTGCATTTAGGTGCAAAAAATCGAGCAAGGACAGTCAGGCGTTGCCGTACCTCGCCGGCGTGAAGCTCAGCCTCCCGAAGCCGCCTCCGGCGTTTCCGCCGCCTCCGCTCCCGCTCCCTCCTGCAGCTGCAGCTGCCGAAGCTGCCGCGGCGTCGACGTCCGAAGGCGAGCTCCCCGCGGACCCCCCCGCCGGAGCGTCGAACAGCGCCACCGCCATCCGCACGGGACCCCGCCCCCCGGGCGTCGCCCCGAAGAGGGTGGCCGCCGTCTCGTCGGCCCTCGCCATCGTAGACGGCGGGGGGAAACCGCGGGGTCCTGTCCCTCCGCCGCCGCCGCCCCCGACGCTGCCCCTCCTTGCCGTCGCTGTCGCGGCGACGGCCGGGCCCGCCGCGGAAGGGAGGAGCAGCGGGGTCGGCCCTTGCTCCTGCTGCTGAAGCGGGGGAGAGAGGAGCGACGCGGCGGCGTTGGCAGCGACGGCCGCCGGCGTCGAGGCGAACGCCGCCGCCTGGATCGCGGCGGCCGCCTCGGCGATGCCCGAGGCCGCGACCTGCGACACCGCGGCTGCCCCCGCAGCACTGCGGTGACGGATGACGGGCTGCGGGAGCCCGGGGCCGCCGCCGACGGTGATGGGAGGCAGCGGGAAAGAGCCCGGAGCGGAACCAGAAGCAGCAGCGGCAGCGGCAGCATTGGGAGTGCGGGAGAACTCAGCGAGCGAAACCCTGAGGGAGTTGACGAAGGAGGCCGCCCTGCGAGCGCGGCCGCCGGCGGCGGCGGCGGCCGCTTGCGCTGTCGGTGCCTTTCGAGAGCGGCCGCGGCCGCGGCTTCGGCCGCTCGGCGCTCCTCCACTTCCGCCTCCGGCAGCGGCCGCGCTTGCCTTCTTCGTCGCTGTTCTCTGCCTCTGCGAGGCCGTGGCCGGGGCCAGCGCCGCTGTGGAGCCGGGGCCGGCTGCCGTCGCGGGGGCCGCGGCAGACCCCGGCCTTTTCGCCGCCGCCGCCGCCGCTTTCCTCGGCGCTTTCGCCGCCTTGCTCTTCTTCTTCGCTCCCCCGCCTCCGTCTTCCTCCCCCTCTTCCTCCTCCTCGGCCACCGTCAGCAGCGCGTCGAGGGGCGTGGGAGGAGGAGGAGTGGCGCCCTGCTTCGTCTTGGACGCGGGAGCGGCGGCCCTCTTCCTCGGCTTCGGGGTCGTGGCGGCGGCGGTGGGGGCAGCAGGAGCAGCAGGAGCAAGAGTAGGAGCGGCGGCGACGGCAGGGGCTTTCCCTTTCGCCTTTGACTGAGCGGCGGCGACGGCAGGGGCTTTCCCTTTCACCTTTGACTGAGCAGCGGAAGAGAAAGAAGCGCCGCCTCCAGCGGCGACGGAAGCCTTCCTTTTTGCCCCCTTCGAAGCGCCTCCGCCTCCTCCAGCAGCGGCAGAAGCAGCAACAGCAGCAGCAGGAGCGGCTTCCTCTTCTTCCTCCTCGTCCTCCTCCTTCTCAGACTCTCCTTCTTCTTCAATCTGCCTCTTCTCCCCCCCCCCCTTCTTGTTGCCCTTCATCGCCCCCTTGGGCTTCGGGATCGGCGGAGCAGGCGAGTCCAGGGCGCGCGCGCTGGCGAAGGCGGCGGCGGCCGCAGCCGCGGCCTGGGACCGACCGGCGGCGAGCACGGCGGCGCGCGCTGCTGCAGCCGCGATCAGCGCGGCGCGCTCCCTCCAAACGTTAGCGTCCGACGACGAGGACGAAGAAGCGAGAGCGGCTCGGGAACGGCCGGGTGCTGCTCCTAGGAGCGCTGCTGGCGTTTCCGGGGGAGGATGGACGATGTTTTTGAGGTAGGTGTGCCAGCTGATGTTTTTTTTAAATGAGAGGAGGATCGAGGTTGAGTTTTTTTTTTCATCGTCATCGTCCGGCGTCCGGTCTCCGTCTCTCGCTCGTTCGGTCTTGGCTTCGTTTCGGTCTTTCTTTCTTTTTCATTCGAAGAATCCCTCTCTCTCCCCTCTCTCTTCCTCCGTCTTCTCATATTCCGCCTCTCTCACCGGTTCTTCACGGCGTTGTCGGTCCTCCCGTGCAGCAAGGCGGAGATGGAGCTCCACGAGTTGCCCATCACGGCCTGCCGCCGCACGACCGTGAGGTCTTCGTCGACCGAGAACGGCGTCGACAGCAGCAGGCCCGGCTGCAGGTGATTGAAGTAGCGGAGGCGGCAGGCCTTTCCCGTGCGTTTTGCAGGGAGCCCCGAGTATCCCGCGACGGTGGTCCAGTTGATGTCGTCGGACAAGGAGCGCGGGAGCTCCGCGAGGGAGGGGAGGCCGAGGAGCTCGGCGGCGGCTCGCTTGACCGCCGCGACGAGCTTGGCGTCCTCCGCGCCGCTCCACGACATTTTTCTCTTTTCTTTCGCTTTTTAAAGCCCAGACGGAGCTCTGAGATCGGAAATGAGGTCAAGAAGCGTCCGCGGGGAGCAGCGGGAGGAGAGTACAGGCCCGGTTTGGTGGCGAGAAACGAGCGCGAAAAGAGAAAGAAAAATTTCCGTCTTCGCAAAAAAAGTGAAACGAGCGAGTCAAACGTCGTCAAGTCAAAGGGGGAGGAAAACTCTCTTCTCTCACGTTCCTCTCTTGCTCTGCTTCTACTTTCTTCGTCGTCTCGAAATGCGCCCTCGATCTCTCTTTCTCTTTCTCTCCCGCTCTCTCCACGACTTTCGAACCATTGCCTTTCGATTTTCTCTACAGTTTTTTTGGTTTTTGAAACAAAAGATAAAGATGCAAATAGAGAGAAACGAGCGAGGTCAAAGTTTCTTCTCTCCCACTTCTCTTCCCCTCTCTTCACCCGTCAGAAACCATCGGGACCGGCTCCGCAGCAGCAGCAGCAGCAGCGGGAGTGGGGGCGTCAGCAGCAGCAGTGGGAGTGTCAGCAGCAGCAGCAGCAACGGGAGCAGCGGGCGCCGCCTCGGCAGGCTTTTCGGCCTCTGGCGCCGCAGCCGCGGGAGCAGAAGCAGCAGCAGCAGCAGCAGCAGTGCCCGCCTCCTCCCCTCCTCCTCCTGCTGCTCCCCCGTCAGCCGCGGGGGCACCACCACCAGCCTTGGGGGCGGCCTCATCGGCAGCAGCAGCATCCTTGGCAGCAGCATCCTCAGCAGCAGCAGCCTTCGCAGCAGCCGTTTCGGCGTCCGCCGCCGCCTTCGCCTCCACCGCTGCCAGGTCGGCAAGCTCGGCCCGCAGCGCGGCCTCCGCCGCCGCGAGGTCGTCGACGTGGATCTGCAGCGTCCTCGCCTCGGTCAGGGGCTGCCTGCCGGGGGGGTGCTGCACGGGCGCGCCGTCCAGCTGGTTGAGCGCCGCGAGCTCCCTGCCGATCTGGCGCGTGCGGGCGTCGAGGATGGCCCGGAGCGTGAAGAACGCCGAGAGGCTCTCTGTCGCGTTGGGGCCCGCCTCGAGCCCGGCGACCTTCTCGGCGAAGTACTCGCTCTCGAAGGGCACGCGCTTGCGCTCCCAGTTGAAGTCGGCGGTCGTCTTGGCCGCAGAGGAGTGCGGGCGGGAGCGGGCGGAGGCGGCGCCGCGGAGGGGAGCGCCGCCGGGGTGCGCCTGGGCGCCGCCGCCGGCGCGGGCCCGGGCCCCGCCGCCGCCGCCGCGGCCGGTGCCCTCCCTCCCGCCCCCCCCGCGGCGGCGCCCCCCCCCCCCCCCGCCGCCCCCGCCCCCGCCCCCCTGTCCCGCCAGCGCGAACAGGTCGATCGGCGCCGACTCGCTCATCCTCCAGTCCCTCCCCTCCTCGGCGGCGGCCAGCGAGAACCACTCGAAGGTCTCGAGCCTGGTGTTGAACTCGTAGACGATGCAGTGCGCGTCGTCGGCCGGGCGGTAGTCGGTGATGACGCCCTCGGCCCACTGCCTCGCCTCGCTAGGCCAGTGGCGCCAGACCTTGTGGCCCACGAGCGGGTTGATGGGGAGGCTGGCGGCGGCGGCGGCGGCATCGGCTGCCGCGGCTCCGGCCCCGCCGCCGGCCTTTTTGCTGCGCTGCTGCTGGGCGCCGCCGCCGCCAGAGGGGGCGGCCGCGAGCTGCTTGCCCCCCTTTCCGCCGCCGCCGCCGGAAGTGGCGGTGCCGCCGCGGGCGCGCGCGGGGGCGGCGCCTCCGCTTGCCCCCGGCGCTGCCGCGAGGCGGGAGCGCTGGGACTGCCCGGGGCGAGCGCGGTTGCCTCCTCCTCCGGCTCCGCCGCCGCCGCCGCCGCCGGCGCGCGCTGCAACCCCAGGAGGCGGAGGCGAAGAGGAAGCGCCGCGCTTCTTGGATCCGGGGCCGCTCCTGGCACCTCTGTTGAGGGGGGTAAATGAGAGGGAAAGAGAGCGAGAGGGAGAGGTCTTTTATTTTTGAGAAGGGAAAACGAGGAAACGAAAAAACAAAAGCCCCGTGCTCAAACCGCGGCTGCCGCTGCTGCTCCGTTCCGCTGCTGCCCCGGTTCTTCTCCCTCGATCCCCCAGGGACCCTTCTCCCGAACGCACTTTGCAGTGCCCGAGGGCGTGGTGCCCCTGCCCGCCGCGCGTCCTGAGCCGGCGGGCGTCGAAGTCCCCGCTCCTCCTCCTCCTCCTCCGGCCTGTTGAGCCGCTGCGGCCGCCGCCGCCGAAGCGGCGGCGGCGGCGGCGGCAGCAGCGGCAGCGGCGGCGGCAGCCTTCTGCTCCTGCTGCTTGCGCTCCCTCTGCTCCCTCTGCAGCTGCTTCTGAGCGGCCTTCGTGAGGGGCGGGGGAGGCGCAGGAACAGCAGCAGCAGCGGAGGCAGCGGAGGCGTCGGCGCCAGAGGCCCCGGCAGCTCCTCCCGCGCCTCCTCTCCCCGCGGCCTCGTCAGCGACCGCCTGCCGCAGCCGCATGATCTTGTCGTCCTGGAGGACCCTGTCGAGGAGCTCGACGTGCGCCTCGCCGCCGATGTCGAGCTCCTGGCGGAGGTCTGTGAGCATGCGCTCCTTGCGCTGTTGGTTTAGGTTCCGGGTTCGGTGGAGAGGGAGAAGGACAAGGGGAGGGTGAGCGATAGAGGGAGAATGAGAGAGAGGGAGGGAGGTCGAGAAACTGGCGACGTTGAGCCAGCGACGACGGAGGCATCTTTCCCTGCGCCATTCGCCCCCCTGGCGCGTGACATCTGCTTGTCTCGCCAGCGGCAGAGATGAGAACCTCTCTCCTAGCCCCTCTCGGACGGCAGAGCGTCGACCAGAGGGCGAGAACTGCACGGAAACCGAGACCCGGCGGAGTGCCACTCGGAGAGAAAGAGCCGTCGGCGGCGACGATCGGCGGCGAAGCAAAAAAAAGACGATTGCAGTCGCGCTTCCCTCGTTTTTCTCCCCTTGCCGCTCTTCGTCGAACGTTCTTCTTACCCAGTCCAGCTCCGAAGCCGCGACGGCGCGCAGCACCGACAGGTACGCCTCGGCCTGCAGCTTGCGCAGCGTGTCCTTCTGGGCGGGAGCCATGACGCTCGGACGTTTCTTGCTTCTCTCTCTTCTCGAGCCTTTCACGCGTCTATCAGGAAGCTACGCGGGCGTGGCAGATAGCGCGTCGTGCGAGAGAGCGAGAAAGGGGGAGAGAGCAGATGAGCGAAGATTGGACACAGGCTGAGGAGGCGACACTCTCTTTGCCGTCGCCGTCGCCGCCGTCGTCGTCGTCGTCGCCGTTGTCGAGAGCCGTCGGGACGACAAAACGAAAGTGACACTGGGGCGCGTTAGAGAGAGCAGGGTGAAGGCCTTTGAGCTCGTTCACTCTTGAGTTTCTCTCCCTTTGAAGAAGAGCATCAGCTTCTCCTGCCTGCTTTGCTTCTTCTTCTTCGCCGTTCTTTTCGGCCCCCTTTGCGCTCTGTGCAGAGGGAACGCGCTCTCGCTGCCTCCCCCCTGCGGCCCTTCCCGAAAATGGCGCGACGAGCTCTCTCCGCTGTTCCCCTCGCCGCCGCCGCCGTTGCCTCGCTCGTGCTCTCGTCGCTCGTGCTCTCCTGCTCCGCGATGAACGCCGACGACGCGGGCCCGCAGGAGGGCTCGACGTCGCTCTTCGCCGTGTTCGCCCTGTCGATGCTATCTCTGTTCGTGTTCCCCTACACGATCTCCAAGGTGGTCAAGGCGGCGTCGCCGGAGAGGGAGAGCAGGCTGTGGGAGAAGGTATGGAGACGAAAGAATTGATTCAGAAAAAAAGGGACCAAAAAAACATTGGCGGCAAAACACGCATCTCGTCGCGCAGCGCAGCATCCTCTCTTTCCTCTGAGTCGCCGAGGCGGCTCGAGGACAGGCTACATGAGACCGGCCTGGAGGGCCCCATGTCGGCAGAAGCGGCGTCAGAGGAGGAGAAGGACGTTGAAATTCGAGGGGGCGCGAATGCCTCTCCTTCTTCGAGTGCTGCGCGCCGATCGCTTCCTTCTCTCGTTTTCCTCCTTCCGACCTCCTCCTCACTGTCTTTCTTCGACCTCCTCACTCTCTTTCTTCCCTCTCTCCCTTTCTCTCCCCCCCCCCCCCCCCCACACCCC
>Ga0114918_10001048_pt1 | contig 24425 bp, 23 predicted proteins | sample LantaG_FD_87015 | JGI IMG/M metagenome (GOLD analysis project Ga0114918, IMG submission 87015) | Deep subsurface microbial communities from Baltic Sea to uncover new lineages of life (NeLLi) - Landsort_02402 metaG | ecosystem: Environmental > Aquatic > Marine > Oceanic > Sediment | place...
ATTAAAATAATTCCTGCTGCCTCAAAATTTCCGATAATTACAGCACTGGCAATAACTGCTCCGATAGTTAAAGTTCCCACATCCCCTACTAAAATCTTAGCCGGATACCAATTATAATATAAAGTAGCAAGCAATGCTCCCAATGCTGCTATTAAAATTATAAGAGAAGTCGTCTGTCCCATTAAATAAGCAATAATAGCCAATGACCCCATAGCCACTATTCCCATCCCTGCTTCCAAACCATTGAAACCGGCCAGCATATTTACCGCATTAGCTGCTCCAGTAATTCCCAAAGGCACTAAAATCAAAGAATAAAAGATACCAAAATTTATTATTTCCAACCCGGGGATTTTCATCAAGCTATCTCCTTCTTTTATAGCCATTAAAGGTAAGGCAGCAAATACCGGCATAATTGCCTTAATCCCTTGTCTGATAGAAATCAAGTCATCAAAAATACCAATCAATACTACTATCAACACTGTTGATAAGACTGCAAGTATAGGGGTTAGGCTGACAGAAAGAAATATATCAAAAAAAGTTCTTAAGAAAATAGTAGCCACTATTCCTGCTCCAAAACCAATGGCTATCACCAATCCTCCCATTTCGGGAATCTCTTCCTGTTTCTCGCTATTCATATTCTTACCCACAATCCCTGCTTCCTTTAAGCGAGGGATTACTATAGGGAAGCAAATAAAACTAACTATCAATGAAACTACGAATATTAAAAATATCATATTTTCTCCTTTTATCATTCTATTGATAAAAATACCTAAAAAATTTTCCAGCCCCATTTATTAAAATATTTTACATTGGATGCAAGACTAATCAATAATAATTTTAAATTTTTATGCGAACCTCGTTCCCATAAATGCACGACACTTGTATAAGGATAAAATAAAGCCCTTGAAATTTCTCCAATTCTGCGAGTGATATCTGCATCTTCGGAATACATAAAAAAATTCTCATCAAAACCATTGATTTTTTCCAGAACACTTTTTCTAAAGAGCATGAAAGAACCGGATAAATAGCAAACATCCATGATTTTATTATAACCGGTATCTCTCATTTCAAAAAAATCAATTCTCTTTTTAAATAATTTTTGTATAAATCCAGGCGTAAATCTTCTTATACATAAATCAAAAACACAAGGTGATCTTTTGCATAAATATTGTATTGTTCCATCAGGAGATACTATTTTTGGAGAAATTAAACCAACATCAGGATTTTTTTCCATAAAGTCTAAAAGTTTTTCAATTGAATTTTCTGTAAAAATAATATCAGGATTTATCACCAGGTGATATTTTCCCCTTCCTGATTTTATCGCTTTATTATGTGCTGCACCAAATCCGATATTATTGCTTTGTATTATTCTTACATTTTTAATATTATTTTTAATATTTTTAACGGTATCATCTTTGGAACCATTATCCGCAATAATGATTTCATATTGTACATTTTTAATATGCTTATGTATACTGTCTAAACAATCTTTTATTACTCTATCACTATTATAAGTTGCAATGGAAATGGATATTTGCATAAATTTTTCTCTACTCTCTTTGTTTACACTCTCATTTTTTGTTTCAACCAAATTTTTATCAATATAGCATATAATTTGGGCAGAGTATCTTCTATTATATTTTTAAAAATATATTTGTATAACCTCGGAAAATATCTTAATAAAACCACTGAATCAAAATAGTATTTTATTATATTCGTTCTATGTTTTATGAAATGAATTCTGCTCTGAAAAAATCTAAATAAAATATCTATATATTTCCTATCCTTTAAAATTATTTCCTGTTCGCTAAATAAAGTCAAGCAATTTAAATGTTTTTGAATATTATCCATTTTACATTTGTCATCTTTTTTTATTGCATGAAACCCTATTGCGTTATCATCATGAATTCTATAACTCATTAGTGCTTCGTCTAATTTTCCTATTTTATATTTAAGAGATGCTTTAAACATTAGCCACCAATCATATATGACATCTTCCGGAAATGGAATAATATCATCAATCATTTTTCTTTTAAAACACATGGAACAACCATTGGTGACATTTCTAAATAACAGATGCCTGGTGAGATTTTTAGATTGAAGATTATTTGTAGAAATTAAACTTTGAAAAGATTTCGCAATTAATTTACCGTTTAAATCAATGACCCTTAAATCACAATAAACAAGATCATCTCCACTTTCGATTTTGTGAACCATCTTTTCTACTTTTGTTTTATCCCACAAATCATCCTGGTCACATAGAAAAATATAATTTCCGCTTGAAAGCGTTATACCTTTTTCAAAACTTTTATTGACTCCTAAATTTAACGGATTAAAATATAGCTTTATTCTTAAATCTTTTTTTGCATACCTTTTCAGAATCTGAACTGTATCATCAGTTGAATTATCATCTATTATGATATATTCAATATCGGTGTAAGTTTGCAATAATATCGAATCCAATAAAGAAGTTAAATACTGGGAACCATTATAAGTTGGAAGAATAATACTGACCTTGGACATTATTTTTATTCTCTCTCCGCGATATCTTGTAAAAAATATTTAAAAAAATAAATTTTTTATAAAATACAACTTTACTTTTCCGCTGAATGCAAAAATTCTTCAAATATACACATCTTTAACTCTTTATATTTTAATAAAAATATTATAAGGTTATTAAATTGCAAGCAGTTTATTTCATCTTATCTTAACTTATAATTCTTATCTAGCCACTTTCGATATTCCCCACTTCTTACTCTATCAATCCAGTCCTGATTATTCATATACCATCTAATAGTTATATTTAAACCCTCTTCAAAATCAAATTGCCTCTGCCAACCTAATTCATTTTTTATTTTATCGCAGTTAATAGCATATCTTCTATCGTGTCCGGGTCTATCTTTAACAAAAGTAATTAATTTCTTATAATAATTCTCATCCTTGTCTTTAATATTGGCTATCTTTTCACAAAGAAAATTCACCAATCTTATATTTTTCCATTCATTTTCTCCTCCAATATTGTATGTCTCTCCAGCCACTCCTTTATTCAATATCTTCCAGATTGCCCCGCAATGGTCTGTAACGTGTAACCAATCCCGTACATTTTTTCCATCTCCATATACCGGTAAATCTTTTTCTTCTAATATATTTAATATCATTAAGGGAATTAATTTCTCCGGGAACTGATAGGGTACATAATTGTTAGAACAATTAGAAATAGTGGTAGGCAAACCATAGGTTTCATGATAGGCTCTTACCAGATGATCTGAAGAAGCCTTAGAGGCAGAATAAGGACTATTGGGTCTATAGGCAGTGCCCTCATAGAAATAAGCGCCTTCCTCAATCGAACCGTAAACCTCATCAGTACTGATATGTTGAAACAAAATTTCTTTGTTTCCTTTTTCTTTCCAACATTCCCGGGCTACCTCCAATAGATTAAAAGTACCCATAATATTCGTTTGCACAAAACTTTTAGGTCCATAGATAGACCTATCCACATGTGATTCTGCAGCAAAATTAACTACGGTATCAATATCATATCTCTTAAATATTCTTTTAATTTTATCAAAATTACAGATATCTGCCTTTTCAAAAAAATACCTCTCTCCACCATATTTATTTTCTATCTCTGCTAAACTCTCTAAATTACCGGCATAGGTAAGTTTATCTACATTGATAATATTCCCGCCAAAATCGGTATTTTTAAAAATATAAGAGATGAAGTTTGAACCGATAAATCCTGCCCCACCGGTAATTAAAATATTTTCTAATTTTCTTTTCATCATAAATAACACCCACATTATCCCAATTTCTAATCTTTAAAATAGCTCTCGCTAAATCTGCTCATCCTCTTTAATAAAATCTAAATAAAATTCATCCTCTTTATCCTCATGTCTTATCTCGTCCACTTCTTCTTTTTTATCCCAACCTCGATATAATGTATCCGGGTAATTTAACACCATTCCATCTCCTTCTTTAGAGATATTCTTATAGCCATGAACTATTCCAGGAGGAACAATTACTCTAATGGGATTACCTTCTCCTGCAACTATCTCCATACAATATTCAAAAGTCTTACTTCTTTTCCGATTATCCCAAAGTTTTATCCTAAAATCTCCCGGACCCATAAAGCAGAATATATCTGTCTGTCCAAGATGCTCATGAGGCCCCCGGGCTACTCCCGGTCTGGTATAAGAAATATAACTCATCACCGGACGTAAATCATCCGGCAAATTATCCTCTCTAAAAGTCTCAAGCAAAAATCCCCTATCATCAATAAATTTATTTAACTTATCAATGATTACCCCTTCAATGATTCCTTTTTTAAATTTCTTCATTATCTTTCCCTTTATTTTTCTCTTCTCTTAAAATCATTGTCAAATATTTTCTATAATCATTTTCCGGCATCTTATCAATTATCCCTTCAAACTGTCTTTTATCGATATAACTCATTCTAAAAGCTACCTCTTCTATGCATCCAATCTTTAGTCCTTGCCTTCTTTCGATGGTGGCAATATAATTAGAAGCATCAAGCAAACTATCCGGAGTTCCTGTATCCAGCCAAGCGTATCCCCTCCCAAAGAGCTCAACTTTCAACTTTCCTCTATTTAAATAATTTAAATTTATATCTGTAATTTCCAATTCCCCTCGTGCTGAGGGCTTTAGATTTTTAGCTATCGCCACAACTTCATTATCATAAAAATAAAGTCCGGGAACAGCATAATTGGATTTAGGAATCTTCGGTTTTTCCTCTATACTGATTACTTCATTTGATTTATTGAACTTTACGATTCCATACCTTTGCGGGTCAGATACCCAGTAGCCAAAGATAGTTGCACCCTCTTTTATTTTTGACATATTCTGCAATGTTTCAGAAAAATTATGCCCATAAAATAAATTATCTCCCAATATCAGACAGACTGAATCATTACCAATGAATTCTTCCCCGATAATAAATGCCTGGGCGATGCCTTCCGGTTTTGGCTGTTCTTTGTAAAAAAAATTGAGACCAATCTCGCGACCATCTCCAAATAAATCCATATACTTTGGCAGATCTTTTGGAGTAGAGATAATCAGAATATCTTTAATACCTGCAAGCATCAAAGTAGACAGTGGATAATAAATCATCGGTTTATCATAAATTGGTATTAACTGCTTGCTCATTGATTTGGTTAGGGGACTGAGCCTGCTTCCCGACCCCCCGGCTAAAATCACACCTTTCATATTTTACTCTCCTTTTAAAATGAGAATGCTATTACTAAATAGATTATTTAAAAAATATATATACTATTCAGTTAGTCTATATTTATATAAGCTTGGTTTGTAAATATTTTATAAGAACAGATCTTTCATCACGCTTTTCCATCCATTTGATAGTCGATGATAGTGACCGCTTATCAATTCTTTAAGTACTCTACTGGGCCGTTTCCAACGCGAATGACCATGCAACCATTGCCGCACTTGTAAATGCGCTATTTTTTCTTCAAGTAATTTATTAGTTTCTTTTGTTGCTTTATTGGTTAAATTTAATTGGTCTGATATGTATATAAGGTGTTCTGCTTGATTTTTATAAAATTCTGGCTTTGTATTATTGTAAACTCTCTTAAATTGCTTAATTAAATTGACTTTTTTATCGCTACCTATACCTATCCCAATTAACTGTCTATCATGAAGACGATATTTTATAAGAGCTTCATCTACAAAAATGCCCCTTATCCCTACAGCGCTAGCCAATAGAGCTATCCATTCATCGTGCACCCGCTCCTCAGGGATTGGTAAAATTAAATCTTTTATATTTTTCCGAAATGCCATAGTTGCTCCTGTAACCACATTATGGTGTATAAGAATTTCAACCTGATTTTGATGTCCTCGTTCAAACCTTTTTCTCGCAGTTTCTGTAAATAAAAATTTATCCCACAAAGTAAAATCTAAAGGATTTAGTTTTTCATCAACTACTAATGCATTAGAAAATATATAGCCTGCATTGAGATGCTTCTTAAATAAGTCCTTAATTTTTCCCAGTTTTTGCGGTAACCATACATCATCTTGATCACATAAAGCAATTATTTCCCCTTCGCATAAGGTTATTGCCTTTTCGAAATTTTTAGTAACACCCAATCTTATCTTGTTACAATAAATTCTTACGGGAAAGGGGGCTTCTTTTTTAAATCCATCTAAAATTTGTAAAGTTGAATCAGTAGAACCATCATCACACACTACAAGTTCATCCGGTAAATGAGTTTGTTTAGCAATACTAACTAATTGTTCCTGCAAATAATCTCCACCATTAAAAGTACACATAGCTATTGATATAGTTGATTTAATAACATCCTGTTTTTGTAATTGCATTGACACAGCTTACTTGCTCCCTAAGAGTAAGGATAAAGAAGAAGATGTCTTAATATATGATATTTCTTCCTACCCTAATGCTTTAAATTATTTTTACTTTTTATATTTTCATATTTTTTATTCTAATTAATCTTTCTTAATTGTTTAATCGAAATATTTCTCGAAACGTACTTGTAATATTAAATGCTAAATATTTACAAAATTTTTCGGATAAAATTAGAAAAATAAATAGTAATATAATAATTTTATTGAAAATAGATATCTTTGGAACCAATTTCCAAACCCTGGGAAAAGCCTTTTTAAAATCATTCAATATCATTTGCCTTACCAGTTTATATGCATGAAAGAACTTTCTTTCTGCAAACGCATAGGGCAATAACCATTCACCAAGTTGTAATTCATCTTTTGAATATCGCGATATTTTATTCTCTAACTCTATATAACTTAATAATTTTAAATCTGCACGTTTAGTTAAATCATACCAAACCTCTTTTAATAAATACTGATGATGTTTGGACAATAGTATACTGTAAAAAAGATGGTCTAACTTCCTTCCACTTAAAGAACTATCTGAATTCATCTTATACTCAAACTCGGATGTAATTTTATTAATATGCTTAAAATCATAAAAACGTGATATTTTATACCACAAATCCCAATCCATAACATTTGGAAAATCTTCCTCAAAAAGACCAATCCGCTCAAAACAATCTCTTCTATGCATTACATTTAGAATAGGTATGTAGTTTTGTTTTGTAAAAAGGGCAGGGTTATAATCATAAGACATGTCCACATTTTTAGATATTCGCTCCCATTTACCATTTATATATTTTTTAACTATCCGGTATCCATCAGAATAAACACCAGAATAAGTTGATGATTCTAATGCGTTTACTAAAATCTGAAGATGTTCGGAGAAGTACCGATCATCATCATCTAAATATGCAATATATTTCGATCTTGACGATAGAATTCCCTGATTAAGCGCATGAGACAATCCACCATGCTCAATATACAAATACCTAATTTTTTCAGATTTAAATAAATTAATTATTTCCTCACATTCTCGTGAACCTCCGTCATTAACAATTATTAATTCAAAATCTTTAAAAGATTGATTTAATACACTTTGAATAGCCTTTTTAATATATTGCTTACGGTTAAAAGTAGGCATAATTATACTTATACAAAATTTTGGAGGATATTTTTTAAATGTCTTTTTTAAATTATTAAATTCTTCTTTCTTCTCTCTATCATAAATCGATTTAATTCGTAAATATTTTTTTAAAATGTCTTCATTGTTATTTGAAAGTAATAACGCCTCTGCACAGCAGATTGCAGGATATATTTTCTTCTCCTTTTCGAAATATTCTAATAAAAAGTTCCAGGTGTCTGGATCATATTTTTCTAGTACTACCATTGTTTTTTCGGCAATTAAACGAAAATCAATATTTTCTTTAACTTCCTTATCCGCAATATCTAAGAAATATTTATAATTTTCCTTTGTCGGATTTATTTGTATTTCATGGAAAATTTCATCTATTGATAATTGCAATTTTAATCATCCTTAATTTTTGTAATAAATCTGATATTCCCTAAAAAAATATTATACGCTTAATGTACCTTAATAAATTTATTATTGGTTTTGGAAATATCAAATTTGTGAAAATTTTTAAAGCATAACTCCACAGCTCAATATTTGTAGGATTACTTAATATCCCTTTAAATATTAATTTAAGCGCTCCAGTATAATCCTTCCCCTGATATAAAATCTTACTCCAGAAAAAATAGTTATTTGATATTTCTTTGTAATGATTTTTATGAATAGAAGAAAACAAATAACTATCTAGAAATTTTTTTCTTTCTTCATCAGGAAGGTATTGTAGTTTATCCCTTCCCTTTTCTCTTCTTTCCTTGGCTAATTCAATGGCAAGCAAAGCATATTTATCCTGCAGTGTTTTTTTGTTAACAGAAACTGAGTCAATATTAATTCTCCATTTATATAAAAATTCAGGAATATTTGCAATGTGAAATATCTCAGAAATACGAAGTACAAAATCAAAATCTTGTGCAAATTTGAATTCTTCCCGGTACATGCCCACTTTCTCTATACATTCTTTTTTAAAAACAATTGAACCATGAGCAAATTGATTGCCTTCCAGTAATTTTTCTTTTAAATCTTTACTTTCGGTTAAACAATTTATCTTATCTATTATTTTATCTTTTTCATTTATTAAAAAATAATCTGTTCCTACAAGTCCTACATTTTTATTCGTATCAAGAAAGGCAACTTCTTTATCTAACCTCTCGGGCATTGAGATATCATCTGCATCCTGCCGAGCAACATATTCACCTTTGGCTACTCTTAATCCTTTATTTAAAGATTTAGTCAATCCGATATTTTTCTCATGGTTAATTATCTTTATTCTTTGATCACTATAACTTTTTAAAATCTCCCCAGTCCTATCAGTAGAACCATCATTAATAATGAGAAACTCAAAATCTCTAAAAGTTTGTGCTAAAATACTATCAACGGCTTCTCGAAGATATTTTTCTCCATTATATACAGACATAAGAACAGTAACTTTAGGATTTTTCATCTTTATACCATTCGATAAATTTTTTTATCCCTTCTTCTATTTTTATTTTGGGAACATAATTTAATGCCCTTTTAGATTTACTAATATCCGCAAAAGTAATAGAGGGATCACCAGGTTGCTCAGGTAAACATTTTATCTTTGCAGATTTTCCTAAATTTTTTTCAATTAAGGAAATCAGATGAGAAAGGATTGTTGGAGTAGAATTACCGAGATTAAATGTTTCATGGTTAAAACCTGTATTTAAAGCAGATATAATCCCCTCTACAATATCGGATATATAAGTATAATCCCGGCTGGTTTCACCATCACCATATAAACAAATCTCTTTGCTTTCATCAACTAATTTAGTAAATTTATGAATAGCCATATCAGGCCTTTGTCTTTGACCATAAACTGTAAAAAAACGCAAGATTGTAACCGGAAGATTATAAAGATGATTATATGTAGAACATAAAAGCTCACCCGCTCTTTTACTTACTCCATAAGGCGAAATTGGTTTTAATTTCCCTTCTTCTGAAAAGGGAATCTCTTTTGTCGTCCCATAGACCGAGGAAGATGAACCAAAGATAAAATTCTTTATTTTATATTCTTTACTTAATTCTAAAAGATTTAAGGTTCCATTAATATTCACATCTACATATAGATTAGGTTGTTTTAAAGATAATCTCACCCCTGCTTGAGCTGCAAGATGAATTACTTTTTTAAATTTATATTTTTCAAATATCTTTTTTAAAGCATCTTTATCTCTAATATCTGCTTCGACTAAATTAAATCTTTTTTCTCTTAAAAAGGGCTTAATATTATTTCTCTTTATTTGTGGATTATAATAATCATTAAAATTATCCAAACAAACTACTTCATAACCTTCTTTCAATAACTTTTCTATTAAATTACTTCCGATAAATCCCGCTCCACCAGTTACCAATATATTTATATTTTTTTTAATTTCATTATTCATGTTTTTTCTCTTTATAATTTTTTATAATATTTACTGCAAAATCCGGTAAACAACTCCTGACATATTTTTTAATATTTCTAATGAAATTTACCTTTTCTAATTCCTTCGTTAATTTTAAATTATAATCTGTTCTCTGTTTAAATTCATAATTGACTATCTTAATTCTGGGATCAGTATAGCGCAGCAAAATCTCCGCCATTCTACCAGCAGAATCATCGTTAATTATTACAAGCTTAAAATCTTTGAAAGTTTGATTTAAGGCATTATCAATTACTTCTTTGATATCCTTTTCACTATTATATGCAGACGCAAGTATTGTTACTCTATGCTTTAGTTGATTCTTTAAAGCAAAATACACAATCGGGCCATCGCCGCCCCTCTTGTTAACGTATTCAATAACTTCAAAATTTTCTTCTAATAAAATCTTGAGATAATCTTCCGGGTACTCAAATTTGTGATAAGGGTTACCGGTATCTTCGCCATTCTTATTAAGAATAGGGGCCGATCCAACTATTAAACCATTTCTTTTTACAACTCTTTTAATCTCATTTATAAATATAACTCCTTCCTCTTTGGTAATATGTTCTATGCCTTCAAAACACAATGCTACGTCAAATTTATTATCTTCAAAAAGTAGTTTACACATGGAACCTTGTGAAAAAATACCTTTAAAGTGGGAACGAGCATACTGAATTGCGCCTAACGAAATGTCCACACCATATACTTCATTAGCATTATCAATCAAAGAAGTCCCCCAACCAGAACCACAGGGAACATCCAATACAATCTTACCTTTTGTATATTTTTTCCCAAATTTATACCTCTCGATAAAAACATGATAATATTTAGTTTTATTTACATAAGCTAGTTCTTCAGGATATGCTCTTTCAGCCATTATTAACTTTCCTTTTGTATAAGTTTTTTATCTTTTTTTCTTTTCTCCAAATACCATTCAAAAATTGGAGTATCAACTTGATTTATACTTCTATTAATATCACTATCACCACAAACACCGTTAGGATACATACACTTACCTTTTTTTATATCTTCAAACAACTTTTGGGGAACATTTTCCCATATTTTATCAAAATTCTCTTTCTTTACATTACCCATCTTCCGATCTTCACTTAATTTAAAATTACAAGGATAAACATCCCCGTTGGGAGCTAAATGGAAAAAAGTCTTACATGCATGACATGGCATAATGCGTTTATTTATTATTGAATCATAAAGAAAAGATCTCTTAATATATCCTTTATACCTAAAAAAATCTCCGTGAACATCTTTAGTAAATTTAATTTTGTCAATACCAGTATAGCGTTCTAAAATAGGTATTAATTCAGAATTATTTTGAAAAACTAAATCTTCCTCTGTTGTACTAAAACGATCATTCATTACAGTCCAACATATATGAACACTTAATCCTTTACTTTTGGCAAAATCTTGGACCCAATCGAAATACTCAACATTATCTCTAAGAAACGTAAAGCTAAAATCAACATTCGAAGAAAATTCTTTCAATAATTCTGCCGTCCTTACAGCATTTTCAAAACTACCATTTATACCCCTACTTTTATCATGTATTTCTTTAGGACCATTTAAACTTACACCAATCAATGCCCATTTTAGATTGGGAGCAAGTGACTTTATTTTTTTAAAAAAATTATATGTCCTATCAGGATCATAACCATTGGTCGTAATGCTAAACTTTGCTTTTTTTAAATTTTTATGAAGCGCTATCACTATTTCAGGAAAATCATTTCTCAATATTGGTTCTCCACCACTAAGAATTACTTCATTAACATCTTTTAATAATTTATTTTTTGTTAATTTATCGATATCATCAGAAGTAAGCTCTTCTTTTGGTAAGGCCTTATTCTTCCATATGTTACAAGAAACGCATTTAAAATTGCACCGCCATGTCATTGTGTACCTAATGCAACCTATCACATCAAGCTTACTATCTTTAATTCTATCTTTTTGGATAATTCTTTTTAACAATCTTTTTAACTTTTTCATTTCTTTAATCCCCTTCACTTTTTAAATATTAAAATTGAAATATTATATAATAAACACACATCTGTTTTTTATTCTACATCGTATAAAACATTTAAAAAATTTTTCCCTGTTGAATAATCAACACCTTTAAATTCAACAGGAATTCTCCACCAAAACAGGTATTCTCCTTTGTTTTTCAACCATATTGCAATAATTATTTTCGCTATCGAATCACTGATTTGAATATTTTTTATCTCTATTTTTAGAGTATGTTTACCTTTTTCCAGATTTATCTTTTTATTGTATGCCTTATTAGTTGCTTGGAAATAAAGTGCGGATTCATTGCTACTCAATATTGCAGTGTCAATACCAACATCATTGTAATTTACTAATGATTCATATTTCATAGATAACGAAAATGAATCCCCTGGATAAAATGTTCTTTTGTTCATTTCTATATCAAAAAATTTTATTTTATTATTACCGTTACAAATTTTTTCCATACCTAAATCTTCTTTGTTAATAAATAATTTAGTGTACTCCTTAACGCCCTCCGCAACGCTGATAAAATACTTGGTCTTGCCATTATTCAAAAAAATAATTTTTTCTGTAAAAGTCGAGATTATATGCATATTATGAGACACTAATATAGTCGTTGTGCCATATTTTCTGAGTTCGCCAATTTTGTTGAAACATTTATTTTGAAAACCTTCATCCCCCACTGCCAGCACTTCATCTACTAGCAATATATCAGGTTCGCAATGTACTGCCACTGCAAATCCTAATCGTACAAACATTCCGCTGGAATAATGTTTAACCGGGACATCTAAAAAATCGCCGATATCTGCAAATTCAACAATAGCGTCAAACTTTTTATCTGTTTCTTCTTTAGTCATCCCCAAAATTGCGGCATTGATATAGATATTTTCCCGGCCAGTAAGTAAGGGATGAAATCCTGCGCCTACTTCAATAAGAGCACCGACTTTTCCTTTAACCGTGATTTTTCCTTTATCCGGCCAGAAAATACCATTGAGCATTTTGAGCATGGTAGTTTTACCCGAACCATTTGGCCCAATGATTCCCAGTGTCTCTCCTTTTTTTACTTCAAAGGAGATATCATCAAGTGCCCAGAATTCGTTTTTTCTTAATTTATCTGAATGAGAACTTAAGCCAAAGGTATTTCTGGCAATATCCTTAACACCATAGAGCATAGACCTTTTTAGAGATTTACAATATTTTTTTGAGACACCTTCAACTTTTATGGCAAAATCTTTATCCATTTTAAATCCTTTCTGCTACTCTGGTTTCGGTAAGATGAAATACTATTAAGCAAATTATAAAAATAATAATTGAAATAACGCTGGAAATTAAAAAACCTTTCCATTCGGTAATGACCCCGGTCAATACGAGTTCCCTTGGAACAGAGGTTAAATAATATAATGGATTATAATTAGTGACTCGGGCAAGGATTCCGATTGATGGTTTGGCATATAAAATGGGGGTTAAAAACATTAAGAAAGTCATTAGTATGGAGAGTATATTCCCGATGTCTCTCACAATCCCGTTTAAAAGTGAGAAAATAAAACCAAGACCAAGGGTTAATAACATAATGGGAATCATAAATAGTGGAATCAGCAGTATGGCTGTGCTTGGGAAAATCTTATAATAGATAAATAATATAATTACCAGGGTAATCTGAATCAGGAAGGATACGATTGACTGACCAGCAGAGGCAATGACCAATGATTTTTTAGAAAAGTTTATCTTTACAATCATCGAGCCTGCTTTAACCAGTGAATTTGAACTGGTAATCAGACCGGTGGAAAATAATTGCCAGAATGCCATTCCGAGTATGGCATAGATGGGATATGGTACATTGATATCCCCGATGAAAAATATTCCGGAACGATTTAACAATATAAATGTACCCACGCTGACCAGGGGTATAATAAACGCCCATAATACTCCGATAAATGATTGCTTATAGAGGGCAAAAAAATCTCTTTTAAACAATTGGTAGGTTAGCCATCTATTTTTTTTAAATTCATTATATATTTCAGAAAATATGGATAAATATCCTTTTTTTAGGGAATTATCCGGTTCGTAAGTAGTCATGATTTCAGACATAAATTTACTCTCCAGTTTTTTATTTTCTCCCTACTCCCTCATAAGTAAAGCCTAAGGATTTTAAGGTGGCCGGTTCATATAAATTTCTCAAGTCAATCAGGATAGGAGTTTTTAAAAGTCTTTTTATTTTATTTAAATCCAGGTTACGGAATTGGTTCCATTCGGTTGCTATGACCAGGGCATTACCATCGCGGGCGGTTTCGTATTCATCCTGACAATAAGTTAAATCGGGAAGAATTTTGCGAGTATTTTCCATTGCTAAGGGGTCAAAGCATCTGATGCTCGCACCTTCTTTAAGTAAGAGATTAATAATATCAACGGCTGGGGACTTACGAACATCATCGGTATTTTGTTTAAAAGCCAGACCTAAGACGCCTATGGTTTTTCCCTTAAGGTGGTTGCCAAGGTAGCGTTTTATTTTTTCTATCATTAGTTCTCTTTGACGTTTGTTGGCAGAGATTACTCCTTTTAAGAGTTTAAAATCATAACCGCAGGTAGAGGCAAAGTGGCAAAGGGCCTCAGTATCCTTGGGGAAACAGGAGCCGCCATAACCGGGACCGGGATGGAGAAATTTTGGACTGATACGGCCATCTAAACCCATAGCCTTGGCTACCTGATGCACATCTGCCCCTACCTTGTCACAGAGGTTGGCAATCTCATTGATAAAGGTAATCTTAGTAGCCAAGAAGGCATTACAGGCATATTTGATTAGTTCTGCGGTTTCAGGATTGGTAAACACAAAAGGTGTATCGATAAGATAGAGGGGACGGTAGATTTCCTGCATGATCTTTAAGGCTTTGTCACTGGTTGTACCGATTACTATTTTGTCGGGATGGGTGAAGTCATAGACGGCTGAGCCTTCCCGGAGGAATTCGGGGTTGGAGACGATGTCGAAGGGATATTTCTCCCTTACCCTACACTCTCCCCTCAAAGGCGAGGGAGAAAAAGGGTGGATTCCCGCTTTCGCGGGAATGACAGAAGAAGGGGCGGGAATGACAGGGGAAGGACCGGGAATGACAGAAGAAGTCTGATATTCATTAATGATCTCTTTAATTCTACGTGCAGTGCCAACAGGAACTGTGCTTTTGTTGACTATTACTTTATATTCATTGATATATTGGGCAATCTCTTTCGCTACTGCTTCTATCTGGGAAAGATCAGCCGAACCATCATGATTAGGAGGGGTTCCAACCGCAATAAATATTGCTTCGGATTGCTCTACCGCTGTTTTAAGGTCAGTGGTAAAGGAAAGCCTGCCGGCGGCTACATTTTTTGCGATTAAATCTTCCAGGTTTGGCTCATAGATGGGAATTTTCCCGGCATTAAGGCCTTCAATTTTTTCACTATCTTTATCTACACAAGTCACTTCCAATCCAAAATCAGAAAGACAGGTTCCGGTAACCAGACCTACATAACCGGTACCGATGATACAGATTTTCATACTCTTTCCTCCTCTTCACATTCGGTCTGGGCTCTCAGCAAAAACATAGTGCAAGTTAAAAGATATGTTCAACATATGAACTTGAATAAATAATATCATAAAAAGGTCTTGGATTTCAAAGTTATTTAAAATTATTATAACATATACTTTCTTACAAACATAAAAAAAGACAGACCTCCGCCTGTCCTATTCGATACTGTTTTTGGAAAATAGGGACACATCCCATTTTTTTCTCAAAATAAAAAAAATGGGATGTGTCCCTATTTTCCAAATTGCTTCACTTTGTTTGCAATAACAAAAAATTTAAAAAATCTGTTAGCGCTTCTTTCCAATCTCTTATACCCAACTTAAATTCCTTTTTTATCTTCTCCTTGGATAAAATTGAATTCTTTGGCCTTGCTGCAGCGGTGGGGTATTCTTCTGTTTTAATCGCTTTTAGCACAACTTTTTTACTAGCACTTATTAAATTTAGTTTTTTGGCTTTACTGTAAATAACCCGGGCAAATTCATACCAATTGGTAAGCCCTTCGTTGGTAAAATGATATATGCCGTATTTAACCGAATCATCTTCTATTATCTTTAAAATAGCACCGGCCAAATCCACCGTATAAGTAGGAGATCCCCACTGGTCATCCACAACTTTAATAGCTTCCTTTTCTTCAAACAACCTTAGCATGGTGGAGACAAAGTTATTTCCCTGAGATCCATATAACCAGGCAGTACGAATAATAAAATATCCCTCTAGCATCTTTTTTATCTCCTCTTCGCCGGCCAATTTACTCTTACCATATATATTTATAGGATAAGTCTTATCATCTTCTGTATAAGCTGCGGCATCCCCTTCCTGCCTGCCATCAAAGACATAGTCTGTAGAGATATGAATTAATCTTATCTGCTTCTTTGCCGAAAATAAGGCAATATTTCTCACCCCATCTTTGTTTAACTTAAAGGCCTCGTCTATTTCTTCTTCTGCCTTATCTACCCTGGTATACCCTGCACAATTGATAATCCATTTAATCTCCTTATCTTTTCCAAATTTCTCCAGCACTTTGTAATCACTAATATCAATTTCCTTATCACTGGCCCAATAAACCAGCTCCCGCTCTTTTAATAATTTTTCTACATCATTCCCCAACATACCTTTATTTCCAATTAACCATATCATCGGCCATTTATCCCCCCCTGTCTCCTCATCCAATATATTCTTATAACCGCATTAAAGTTATTTAAAATTATTATAACATATAATGCAAAAAGAGGATGGGCAACTTTTTCTCTATTATTCTGGAAAAAGTTGCCTATCCCCTTTTATGACGTATTTTATTTCTCTATTTTGTATTCAACTCCATAATTTCCTTAACGCAGGTCTCAAACCACTCCTGTTCATGTCCACCAACAGTAGGAATTTCAACAAGATAAATATCACCTATTTTCACTGCAATTTCCTTTCAAAATCAAAAAATGCCTCGTCGCTAAGTTTATCCCATTCTCTAAATTCCTTCTTTAAGCCTATATCCTCTTTTCTTTGCTGAATAATAGAATTCTTAAAAATGCGAATAATTTTAAGGAGATTAGATATCTGCTCCTCTGGCAAATCTTTCACTTCCTCTAAGATTTTTTTCTGATAAACCAATGTCTTCATTTCTTTTACTCCCTCCCATACTGGTTGAATTTTCTCCCGCTATTTCCGCTCCATCAGAAGATTTATTAGCTTTTCTTTTCTACTTTGACACTTATATTATATCACAAATCTATAATATAAATAATAAATAATTATCTGAATGCCCTTGTGAGCCTATTTATCGTAGGACAGGCGTCTCGCCTGTCTATTTCTTATCTCCTCCCCCTCGCAGGGGGGAGAACTAAAGCCACTGTATTACAACTTGCAATTAGTTAATATCAAGATGAATCAAAAGTGCCTTCTCTACCTTTTCTAATTTTTCAGGAAGTAAAGCGCTTACAAAATTGATAAGTCTTTTCTTATCTACAGTTCGAATTTGATTGCATTTCACTTTAGAATCTTTAGGCAGATGAGTTTCTTCTCTGGGAAGAAAAACTTCAAATGGATAGATTTTTTCTGTTTTTGAAGTAATAGGGAGGACAGTTACCGTCTCAGCAAACAAATTATTTCTATCATTAGATATTACCAAAGCCGGTCTTGTTTTCCCTATTTCATGTCCCACTACCGGCTCTAAGGATACAAACCAAACCTCACCTCTTTTTGGAAAGTCCATATTATCTCCATCCCTCCAGAGTAATCTTTTCCCACTCCTGGTTAATCTCTTTATCCTCTTTTCTGGTTGCTTTATATCCTTCTATTAAAAGTTTATCCAATTTTTCCTTATTTATCCTATCAAGTTTTTCTTTTACAGCTTCTGAAATGAAACCACTCTTGTTAGGAATATACTTTATCTCTTGGGCAATTTCCTCTGGCAAGGTAATATTAAATCTTTTCATGTACATCATCTCCTGTATTAATTATACACTAAACAATACACAAGTCAATTATTTGTTACTCATTACTATATTTGCAACCCTCTTTATTTTGCCTCACTATATACTAAATACTAACGGCTAAATACTAAACACTATTTTGATCGCTAAATTATTTATACCCACATGTAAACCTGCAAACTGGAAACCAAAAACTAAAAACTAATAACCGATTTACTTACTGGTAAATCCTAAAAAGGGAGGTGATTTTATGATCAAACTTTCGATCTTCTCTTCATCTTAGATATGCCGTAATAAAAATCATTCTACTATTTGTTTCAGTTTTAATTATAAAAACATAGAAAGAAAGGAAATGTAGTAATGCCCAAATTAATGAAAATTAAAGATTTAAAGAATTATGGTATCCCCTCTTATATTCTAAACATCTTGGAAAAACACTCCTCTCCGTATTTACTGCCCTTACAGGAAGACGCGGTTAAAAATTATGGGATTTTGGATTACAATAAAAATCAAAATCTCCTAATCATCGCCCCCACCTCCTCGGGAAAGAGTTTCATCGGAGAGATGGCAGCTCTCTCTCATGTAACTCACCACAAAAAAATCATCTACCTGGTCCCCTTAAGATCCCCGGCTGAAGAAAAATACCGCCACTTTAAAAACCTTTACAACAGCCATGGATTAAAAACAGTAATCTCTACCCGTAATCGCAGAGAGGAAGACTATCGCATAATCCGGGGAACTTATAAGATAGCGGTAATGGCCTACGAGAAATTCAACTATTTTCTCCTGAAATATCCTAACTTCTTAGATGATGTCTCTCTGGTAATTATAGATGAGATGCAAGTCATCAACAATCCGAAATGGGGCCCCCTCCTGGAAGATATAATAGAACACCTGCGCAAAAAAGATTTAACAGATCTCAGGATTATCGGCCTATCTGCCTTTATAGAAAACCCAAAAGCCCTCTTGAAATGGTTTCCCCCTCAAACCCAAACGCTCATCTCTTGTCAATACCCGGTAGAGCTGCGCAAAGGTATAGTAAGAGATGGTACCTTTAAATATATTACTTCCCATAAAAAGAATATTTGCCGAAAAGAAGTATTTTTTAAACCAAACTCGGTTCGCGATAACTGTTTTGAAGATTATCTTTTAGAGACAGTCAGGTATCTTATAAGCCAGGGAGAACCGACCTTAATATATTTCGCCACCTGTACCGAGACCCGGCAATGGGCTGAATGGCTGGCTTCCTGCTTAGAATCCCCACCTGCTTCTTCCGCTTTAAAAGACCTCGTAAAAATGGAAGAGACCTTATCCCGTGATGAATTACTAAAGTTATTAGAAAAAGGAATCGCCTACCATAATCAGGACCTCTCCTATGAAGAAAGAAATCTGGTTGAGACTTATCTTAAAAAGGGAGAGATAAAAATTATCTGTGCAACCCCAATCCTGGAAACAGGTATTAATCTGCCCTCTAAAAATGTCATCATCCCCCTGGATAAAATACATAATGATGATGAAGATTATATCCATAATTATCGAACCAGTATTACCTTTGCCGATATTGAAAATATGGGTGGAAGAGCCGGGATATTAAATATAGAAAAAAACGGGAACTCCACCCAAAAAAAGCACAAGTTTGGCAGGGTCATCTTTTTAGCCTATTCCCCCCTCTCCGAAACTGCCTTTAAAAATCTTTACTTTAAATTCTCAAAAAACAACAACCCTAATAAGCACAATGATAATACACCGGCCAAATATTTATTGAAAAAAGAAAACAACAGTAATCTATCTCTCACCCCCAGCGGCACCCTGATAGCTGCCAAAAGAATTAAAGTAGAAACTTATCTTTTTCTTAAAAACTGGATAAACTACACCAACAAAGGAGAAATCAGCAATCTGGAGATACTCTATCTCTTATCTCAAACCCCGGATGGCAAAGAACTGTCCATCCCCTTTTATCATCCCTCTACAAATGATTATAAAAAAGAAAGACACAAATGTGACCGGGAAGAAATCCATGCAGAGAGAATTCTACACCTAATCTTCCAACAGAATGAACAAGATAAAAAACTCTACCAGAATAAAATTCTCTTAAAAAACTGCAAACAAGATGAAGTATTCTCTTTACCGGAACACCTATCTTTCAAGAAGACTCTCCTATTATATGATTGGATAACCGGAATTAAAAATGTTAAAACCATCGAACAGGAATTTAATCTTTACCAGGGCACTATCTACAGATTAGGAGAAAGCTTTTCCTGGTTAGCTGATAGCCTGGCTGCTATAGCAGAAAATTCAAACTGGAAGAAAAAAAGAAAAGAAGATTTAAACCAAATAAAACTCTTATCCAACCGGCTGATTGAAGGAGTGGAAGAAGAAGGATTAGATTTAGCTAATCTCTATATCCCCGGACTAAGCCGCTACTATATCAAAAAATTATTACAAGCAGGTTATAATAATAAACAGTGCCTGCAAGAACTCTCTGAAGAAGAACTTTCTAAAATACTCCCTGATATGCTGGCCAAAAGAATCAAAAATGACTTCCCTGCCCTTCCTCCTTCATCTTCCTCCTCTCCCTCTTGTAGAAATTATACTAACCTGGGGATTTCACTAAATACTAACGACCAACGACTAACGACTATTTCACCTTGCACCTCGCAACCTGAATCTTCCCTTTCTTCCCCTCCCCCTCGCAGGGGGAGGACTAAGGTGGGGGTTTCACTAAATACTAACGACCAACGACCAACGACTATTTTACAAATCTCCCTTCTCCGCCCCGACCGAATCATCTTTATGGGCAAAAAGATTGAGCTAACCGCTACTGAATTTTCTTTAATTCACTTCTTGGCCCAGCATCCTGAACAGGCAATGAGCTATGACGAACTTTTAAATAAATTTTGGAAAGATGAAGAAGATGCTATTTATAACCGGGTAAGTTTTCACATCTCTAAAATTAGAAGAACTATTTTAAAAACAATCGGAGAAAATAAAACAAACAGAGAAAGACTTAAGAATATTTTTGCGGTAATTCCTAGAAGAGGAGTAATGTTAAACTTAAAAACCGAAGAAATAAAAATAAATTAATAATCGGTAGGACAAGCGTCTGCCATCATCAGCACTCGTAGGACAGGCTACTTTTTTGATTTAAAAAGTAGCCTGTCCCCTTTTATTCCCCCAAAATATCTTTGAATTCATCAGGAGATATTTTTGTGGACAATCTACTCATACTGCAACTTTTTGTATGCCAACTATTTCTTTAATATAAGGTTCTTCTTCTCCTTCTACCTCCAGATATAGTTCTATAGCTTCTCTTATATTTTTAAGAAGTTCTTCTATGGTTTTTCCTTGAGTATGACAACCTTTAAGTTCAAGTGCAGTTCCTATTAAATATCCATCTTCCCTTCTTCTATTATAACTGTAAATTGTCTTTTCTTTTTCATTTTTTCTTTTGCCTCCTGTTACCTCTGGCTAGCTTAATTATAATTAAAAACAAAAAAATAGTCAAAATTAAATTCCGAACGATAAAAAATAAAAGTCGTTCGGAATTTAATTTCTCCCCTTTTTCTCCGCTCATCAAAAACTCATTGAAAACTCATCGAAAACTCATCGAAAACTCGATACAAGAAAAATTTTTTATGTTGTAATTATAGTAGTTAACCAACCAATAATGTCATTTCGATCGACCATAGGGAGAGCGGTAATTTCTAAAATGTAGGGGTTCGATTCATCGAACCCGTCTTTATTCTCCCTAAGCCGAAAACTTGTATTTTACATCTTTCTTTGTATTTTATAATTAACTTGCATCTTGCACCTTGTAACTTGTCTTTTTATCTTTTCTTGACTAAATACTAACGACTAAATACTAAATACTAATTCTATCTTGCATTTGTTCTCTGTATTTTCTTAACTAAATACTAACGACTAAATACTAAATACTAATTCTATCTTGCATCTCGCATCTTTCGACTATTTTCGACTGAAAGGAGAAAATATATATATGCCCAAACAAAATCCAAATAACCAGAGCAAACTTTTCCCTGAAGGCAAAGAAGGTTATCTAATCGTCCCCAACTACTTCCTAAGAGAATGGGTCAAGGTATTAGGAATAGGACCCGCCCTACTCTATCTCCAACTGCTTTCCTATTGTCATAAAGAAAAAGATATTGCCTGGCCGACTTTAACTACCTTAAGCAGTAAATTAGGTATATCTAAAAATAGCCTGCTCAGCTATCGAAAGATTCTTCTTAAATACGGACTAATTAAAAAGATAATAAAAAGAAGAACTGCTCAAGGAAATTATCAATCTAACTTCTATAAAGTTACCCCTATAGAGGGTAGTGCAAAAATTGAACCCCGCCAAGTTCATATTTTGGGAGAGGGTGGTGCAAATATTGCACCCGGGGTGGTTCAAAATTTGCACCCTAACAATACCAATCTTAACATTACCAATACAACAACAACAACAAAAGGAGGGAAAGATGCTGTTGTTGTTGATTTTGTAAAATTAAAAGAGAAAGGAAAAGAAAAAATGCAAGCAGTTAGAGAACAGTTAAGGGATTTAGATTTTAAGGAGGAATTTATTGAAAAGATATTAAAAAAATATTCGACGAAGAAGATTGATGAAAAATTAGACCTGCTCCTTATCAAGAGGAACATCCAGAACCCTTCCGGCTGGCTAAGTGCCGCCCTAAAAAACGATTACCAGAATATGGAGAAGGAAAGATATGCGGAAGAACCCGTAGAGAAAAGCGCCAATCTCAAATCCCGAATTCCCCCTCCCCTGGCGGAAGAGGGTGAGGGGGGAAAATTCCTCTCCCCCGAAGAAGCAATAAAACGCTTTCACCTTCTAAGGCAAAAATTAATGACCATGAAATAACTTCAGCTTGTAATTTGTATTTGTATTTTTAAACTTGTATCTCGCACCTTGTATCTTGTCTTTTTATCTTTTCTTAACTAAATACTAAATACCAACGACTAAATACTAAATGCATCTTGTAACTTATCTTTTTATCTTTTCTTAACTAAATACTAAATACCAACGACTAAATACTAATTGTATCTTGCATCTCGCATCTTGTTTTTTATCTTTTCTTAACTAAATACTAAATACCAACGACTAAATACTAATTTCGACGAAGGAGAAATTTATATGTCCGAACTAAAAAAACTAATTACCCGCGCCAAACAAAAAAACCTAAAAGCAATGGAAGAACTATTCAATCAATTTAAACCATTACTAAAATCAAGAGCTAAAAAATACTCTCGCTATGGTCTGGAATATGATGATGTTTTCCAGCAAGCATCTCTGCTCTTTATCCTGGCGGTCTATGCTTATGAAGAAAGACCACCGGTTACTTTTTCAGGTTATCTAAAAAAGACCATCGACTGGAGACTGTGGCTCTATTATCAGCAATTCTTAACCCAAAAAATAGAAATTGCATCCGGTCTAGAACCGAAAGAATCCCACCAGTAGGGTATACACTCCCCTGTCTACTTCTTATCCCCTCTCCCCACGGAGGGAGAGGGTCAGTGTGAGGGGGAATAAACTATACGCTAAACGCTGTACGCTATACGCTAGTATGTAATACTAACGACTATTTTTAACGAAGGAGAAAATATATGAACACCTTAGAAAATATCTTAATCAATATAGATCTGGAAAAAGTTTACTATCTTCTAACCAAAAGAGAAAGAAAAGTCATTAGTCTTTATTATCTGGAAGGATATACCGATGAAGAGATAGCAAAATTATATGGAGTTTGCCAGCAATCGGTAAACGAAAGTCGTAAAAAAGGAATAAAAAAATTAAAACATTTTTAATTATTTTTGTAAACTACCCTGTAAAATCACCTTTTTTTCTTTTCTATATAAGTAGAGGGGTAAATTAGTCGTTAGTGAATAGTATTTTGTAGGGGCAGACCTTGTGTCTGCCCTCTCCTCTCTACTAAATACTAAATACTATCGACTAACGACTAAAGAAGAAAGGAGGTGAAAATAAATGGCCACAGTAATAACCGTTCCCCGTGATTCAAGCCTGCAGTTTAGATTGGTAGTAGGCACCAACCCGGAAACCGGAGCACCTATCATCCAGAGCAAGACCTTTGCTAAGATTAAGTCTGCTGCATTAGATCAAGATACCTATGATGTAGCTACCGCTTTAGTAGACTTGCAGAAGTATACCGTAGATGAAATCAGACTTGAAAAAGAATCCCAACTAACAGAATAATCATTCCCGCGGTTCTCTCTGTCATTCCCACGAAAGTGGGAATCCAGAACATTTATCGCCCGCATGTAAGCCCGCAAACTGAAAACTAAAAACTAATAACCGAAAACGGATTTACCTACTGGTAAATCCTTAGAAGGAGGTGAAAAAAATAATGGCAACCGAATTAGGAGAAGTAACCAGTTATAAGAGACTGTATATGCAGTTTAGAGATAGTGCAGCTAAAACCATCAATCTAACCTTGAATAACCCCAAGAACGTAGATGACGGAGACTA
>Ga0114918_10001049_pt1 | contig 24425 bp, 26 predicted proteins | sample LantaG_FD_87015 | JGI IMG/M metagenome (GOLD analysis project Ga0114918, IMG submission 87015) | Deep subsurface microbial communities from Baltic Sea to uncover new lineages of life (NeLLi) - Landsort_02402 metaG | ecosystem: Environmental > Aquatic > Marine > Oceanic > Sediment | place...
TCGTGGAACCACCAGTAGCCCGCCCACAGAACGAAACCAAGTAGCGCTACCAGCACTACTGCGACACAAGTCCACCCGATTACGTTAGCGATCGTCGATTCCATACCACTATTACCCTATCGTACATGAAGAAGCCCCTGTCAGATAGCAGGGGCTCCTCCATTCAAGCGGGGGTAGGTTTAGATCCTACAGCGGGGTGAATTGGAGCGTCAAGGAATCTCCTCGAAGGGTGGGAGCGGTGCAAACCGCGCCTTGGCTCGGTCCTCTAACGTCTCACCGCCTATCGTTCCTAGACCACGTGGACTCCGTCCCAGCTCTACGGGAGTCTCCAAGAGGCTCTTCGCGGCCGACACAGTAGGGACCCCATCAGGGACGAGATGCACCATTTTCCGAACGCCCTCTAGCACTGTCGCCCTGGCATTTCTGCCCATTCCGCTGGTGGCGTTGATCGACCTGGCGACACCTTCCAGCGTTCGTGCGACTTCGACCTGTTCCGAGTGGGGGACGCAGCCAGACGTCAGAACAGGGTGCCACTTTCTGACGACCTTGTCATCAAAGGACTCTCCAGTTGGGTTGAGTTGTGATTGGGCCATTTCCCTCATACCGAAGCCCCTCTTCTCTTCCGGGCTATGCCCCTACGTCGGATCTCACCGTAGACGATATCACGGCTCAGTCCGGTCTTACCGGCGACCGTGGTGATGGAATCCCCTGTGAGGTAAAGCGCGGCCGCACGATCTCGGGCCGCCTGCGGGACTCGCCCTCGATTGGACGCGCCCTTCGGCCGGACAATGCCGCGCTCGTTCACCACCTGCGATACGACGGTATGGGATCTTCCGATTGCGGCCGCAGTTTGGTGAATCGTCTTACCACTGGCGTAGACCTCAGCAATGCGGTCCTTCTCCTCAGCGGTCACCTGGCTGACGCACACGGGGTAGCTAGGACCAGGCATCACATCCTCACCCTCGATCTTGATGTCCAAGATACCGCGCTCCCTAAGCTCCGGCTCGTCCCACGTAGCAAACGGTAGCTGTGGATACATGGCCTCAAACGTCACGATCGCGTCCTCGGACGCGGGCCGCAGCCAGCCCTTCACGTCGATCAACTGAACAAGGTCGCCGCCGTCATAAACCCAGAAGTCTGGGGTGTAAGTGCGGCCGCCTCCAAGGTCGTAAGCGAAGTGCTCGTAGTGCCACGACCTGTCTGCGTCGTCGAGCCACTTGGCGGTCTTGATCTCCCACAGGCTGCGCATGTAGAAAACGCGGCCCGACTTGTCGGACCACCTGAGCCCCGTGGCCTCGTCGAAGCTACGGATAGAGATCCCAGCGTCTGTGAGAACCTTGTTGACCGCGTCTCGACTGCATTGGTAGATATCGGCGAGTGCTGAGCCGCTCATGCCGAGCTCGTATTTCTCACAGACTGCTTTCTGGTCTTCTGGTCGACCCCAGAACACGCCCCTGGCGCCAGCCCGCCTCGGTGGAATCCCCCGGCGCTTGAGCTCGTTGTAAATGACGGACCTAGACAACTTGGGGTGCAGCTGGAGGTCGATGATCTCTTTCGCCGTCTTGCCAGACTCGTAGAGTGCGATCGCCTTGTCCCGAACCTCTTGGGGAATCCTGTCAAGTCGGCCCTGTGCCCTCGACTTCAGGATCCCCTTAGTGCGCAAAACAGAGCACACCGCACCAATAGATCGCTGGACAAGCGCAACGATCTGATCGGCTGTCTGCCCCTGCTCATACAGACCGACGATCTTGTCCCGTTCGGCGTCTGAAAGGGGGAGTACCGTGCGGATCGGTTTGTAAACTCCTCGACTCTTTAGAAGCTTATGAACCGACTGACCGGAGATATCAAACACTCTTGCCAAAGAGGCGGGTGTTTCTCCCGCTTCATACCCCTTGCAAATAGCGTCACGTTGCTGGTCTGTAAGCTTGCCCATAACAGGTTGACCCTCCTACCAGGCAAGCCTAGTAGGAGGGTCGGTTGTTGTCAAGCATTCGCGTCGGATTATCTGGTTATCAGAATCCAACGTCGTAACTACAGCAGTGTGCTGGTGCTAGCTGTCCCTGCGGGTTGGCTGAGCGTGAAGACAACGAACTCTGCTGGTTTGTTCGGGGAGAAACCGATATCGATGTTCACGCGTCCCTGATCGATCGAGGTCTGGCCGTTGTTGTTGGCGTTGCACTTGATGAAGAACGCCTCAGCCTGAGTCTGACCGAAGAAGTAACCGAGACGGAACAGCGAGCCGTAGTAGCCGTTGAGTGCCGTTTCGATCTTCTGCCACAATTGCGGCCCGTTGTTCTCAAACACCGCCCACTGCAGCTGCAGCTTCGTGGTGTACATCAGGAAGATGTGGAGCAACCGAGCATTGATGTAGCGCCAGCGAGGCACCTTCGAGAGCCCACGCGCTCCGTTGACGATGAAGCCAGTAGCCACGCCGGTCGGAAGCGGGTTGATCCGCGACTGGAAGAGGTTGTCCTGATCTGCCCGAGTGAGGCGGAACTCGGGCCCAACCGTGCCGGGGGCGTCCAGCGCGCCATCGACAATACCGGCCGGACTCTTACCAACGTTCTTGTTCCGAGCCGTCTTCGCGTAGACACCTGCAGCGAAACCGCTGGCAGGAATCAGCTCAGGGAGCTCAGTCGAGTCGTTGATGAAGTACACGTTCGGGTAGTAGATGGCCGCATTCGTCGTGTCGAAGGCCTGGGTCACCAGCACATACTGGATTGCCTCGGGAACCGTGGTTCCGTTTGCGAAGGCGAAGACCGCGTAGCGATCCTGTCTTGCATCGCAGAAGTCCACGATGTCCGCCTGCACGAAGGCAGAGCCCTCGAAGTCAGGTACAACAAGGTTGACCGGCTCTTCGACCAAGTCGAGGGCGTAGATCCCAGCCTTGGTTCCTTCCAGGGACGGGTTCGACACGTCGTTTCGAGTGATCACCGTGCCGTCGGACCCCCCAGTCATCTGGAACTGGACCGCCGACGCCAGCTTCGTGTAGACCGCCGTGATCGGCGTCGCAGCCGGAGGAGGCGTAGCCCACGTGAAGTCCAACGCACCAGTGTTGTAGTCGATCGTGTTCGACCCGTCTGGATCTACGTCACCGACGATAGCGCCCAGGCCATTGTCCTGTGCGTATTGCCCGGTGTCGTAGAGAACGTCGATCGTTGAACCAGTGAGAGGCGCAAGCGTAGTGGCCATATCGACCAGGCCTGTGTCTGCGTTGATCGTGGACGTAGCCGTCACATCGCCGAGCAGGTTACCGGTCGTGTTGGCCCATACGTTACCGAGAGAGACGTAGTCGAGGTAGAAGAACGTGCCCCCGATTGGGGCCACTGACGTGGTGACCTCAATCGCACCCGAGCCAACCGAGAACGCGGTCTGGCTGTCAACCAGGCCGATCGTGTTGATACCTCCACCGTCGACCGAGCCGAGAAGCGGGACATCAACCTCTAGGTTGTTGAAGTAGGCAAGATCGATCGTGCCGGCAGTAATCGGAGTTCCACCAGCCGTGGTGAATGACCCGGGAACCAGAGCGACACCGGTTACCGGTGCCCCAACCCGGAAGACCCCTCCGACTACGGACAGAATAGTGGCCGTAGAAGCAGCGGAGTCGGTGACAACGTCACCTGCAACTGCCGGGCCGCCTGTGATACCACTGACCTCAATGGTCTGGACGTTATCCTTAGTGATGACGCCGGACGTCGCGTGGTTTGCGACCACTGTGGATGAGGCGGCTAGTGCCGCCGTGATCCCGGTCAATGCGCCCGTAGCGTAGTTAATCGTGCCGCCCAGGGGCAAGGATCCACTGCCACCAGTCAGCACGCCGGCACCGTCGTCGGTGATGGTTGCCAGGCCGACGCCTTCCACGTTGACGGAGATCGCCAGCGTGCCGGGGTGAACTGGGAACGCCGCCAAGGGTGTTGGAGATCCGACCAAGTCATAGACCGCCGGCGTGCCGCCGGTGGTTGACAACGTCTGCGGAGCAGCTGTCGCGCTGGCATACTTCAGGCTGAAAGCTACAACCTCACGGTGGACCGGGTTATCAATCACACCTGCGTCGAAGGTGAAGGCCTTGTTTGCGCCGTCGATGAGACCCGCACTAGCCGGCACCACCTCGTTGGTAATCGACCGCCTCTGATAGAAGAGACGGGCCGAGCCCTCGACCACCGGAAGGTTAGTCAGCTGAAGCTCAAAAGCCGTGTTCGTACCGTTGATGGCCCCTGTAGTGGGAGCCGTCGGCAAGTGCTTCGTAGTTCCAGAAACGGCGGTCAACGTTAGCGTGTTCGAGAGAACCGGCAGGTTGACCAGTGTTGCAAGGAATTGCTGCGCCAATGGGGCACCGCCGCCCGTACCGATAGACTCGGACAGAACGTTGACAGGAAGCATCGCCGATGGGGTACCGCCGACCCCGATAGACGTCGTAACCAGCAGGCTGGGCCGCCTCGGATCCTGAATCACGTTCAGGAGGTAGTCGGAGGCGGACGGGTCATCGAACTGAATGGCCTCGTAGGTCTCCACAGCGTCGTCGAAGGCGGGGTTGAAGTCCGCCGGAGCGAGGATTTGGAGATCAAACTTGTCCCACGAGTTCGTGGTGTAGTTGAGGAAGTTCCTGTTACCACTGACGCGGATCTTGAGGTCGTTGCCCCAGATCCCCTGACCGTTGGCCGTGAACGACCACTTTGCCGGACCCGGAACGTCGTCGACGCTGACGTCGGCGTAGGTCGAATCGGCTGGAGCAATCCGGTTGACCCAGACGCGCTCACCACCAGTACCGAAGAACGCTCGAACTGTCTGCGGAACCACACCGCGCGTGTTGACCGGGCCGAAAACCCGGGTGAAATCCTCAACTGAGCGGACCTCGATTGGGAAGTTAGTAGGACCCTTTTGGGTCCAGCCGACAGTGCCCATCTTGGCAGGAGAGAACTGATCCGGCGCGCGAGCTGGATCCTTCTCCTCACCGTAGACACCTGCAGACCGATATTGAATGATCGGCATGGGTTACTCCTGGCCGCCTGTGGGCTTCTTGGTGGACTTCTTTTTGGCCGCCTGAGTGGTGACCTGGAGGGGTGAACGGGGGACCGGAGGAACGATGGCACGACGCTCATTGGACGCAGCGTCGACCTTGAACTGAGGCACCTCGCGGGGGGTAACCTGCCGGATCAGATTTTGGCGCATCAGCCTTGTGACCGTCGAATTGGTCGGGTGGGCCTTGAACACAAATCCAGTCGGGTAGCTGACGACGTTCCCATTTGGGAATTCGACAGTCACAGCGCTCCTGGACATGACTTGATAGGTTTGATCACGCTTCATCGTGGCCTCCTTCCGTAGACTCCTGTACGAATAATTGGCCTACCGGTGCCGTAGAGTCCGCCAACACCAGGGTCTGGGTTCTGCACACCACCGGGGCAGAGTGGGATCCCGTTCTCGTCCGCCGGAACGCGGCCATAGCCGCCCGGTCCAGGAACAAGTTGATAACCGTCTCCACCAGTTCCAGGGAGCGGATCAGTGGTCTGCGTTCCCGTGAACGAGGGAATGCAAAGAGCCTCGCGGTCCAGCGTCAACTCCCCCTCAACGCGAATGGAGAGGGAATACCCCGGGATACGCTCCACAAGGGAGCTCACGTCGGTGAGGTCAGTAACGCCCTGCTGGAATGCGGCGTAGGTGCGTGGGTTGTCGAGCCCGTCAACGACTACGATCGTTTCTCCGCGCATCGGAAACCGCTTCATCATGATCTGCAGCAAGATCTGCGCAACAGTCCGGAAGCGAGCCCAACATTCAATCGTGTAAAAGAAATCGTAGGGCTGTTCCTTATCCTTCTGCTCATAGCTCGTCCAGCCGAGGCTCCCCCCGACAGAGACCTGCTTCGCGCCGTTGCACGGAACGCGGTAGGAGATGACCGGTGACAAGAGCCGATCCTCTGCAGGTGTCGTCGAGTCCCGGACGATCGAGATCATGGGAACCGTAGCAGTAACCTGCGTAGGCTCAGGGCGCTTGAAGACCACGAGAGCCCGATCAATAGGCTCTTGTCGGCCTTCGACTTTGACGAAGATCCCTTCGAGGGGTAGGTAGAACTGATTCTTTGCCTGGTCCGGTAGCGCACCGAGCGCGGTTGCTACCGCGTCATCGAAGTCGTAGAAATCTACGGACCCCGTGCGTTCTCCGAACTCTAGACCAGCCACATTATCTCCAGTCGCATCAGCTAGTGATGATAACGGGTGATGCTCTTACCAGTCGAGGGTGTACAGCACTATTAGCTACACGTAAAGCTAATTGATGCACACTAGAGGTTGACCCCGTTAGGGCTCAGTGCGTATCCTTGCAGAATGCAGCGCGTGATTCCGATTAAACTCAATGATGACGCAGACTTGCGAGCGACGATTGAGTCCTTCAGACTCATCCAACAGCAGGTATCTGAGATCGCATTCGCCGCCAATCGGTCGCTCTCCGCAATCGAACTCCACCGCATTGCTTATTCGCAAGTGAAAGGCGTAATCAAGTCCCAGCTCACGTGCACCGCGATCCGTACGGTCGCGTCGGAGTATGCACGGCTCAGAAAGCGACGGCGCAGGGCCTATGGGCCCATTCACTTCAGCAAGCCCCGGGCGCTGTTCCTGATCGGCAAGGCTAAGCGCGACGCACGTCCTCCACGCAGGGATACCATTCAGGTCTGGACCCTAGCTGGCCGCAAGGACATCAACTACACCATTCCGGAGCGCTTCGCAGAAACGACCAGTCGCGTCAAATCCTATGATGCGCTCTCGGTAAGCGTCAAACACGGCCGATTGGTCGCCACGCTCTCGGTGACTCTCAAATCTACTAACCGGAAGGGAACCCTCCCGGCCGGCATCGCAGTCAGCAACAAGAACGAGGTAGCCATCGTTGACGCCGCAGGTAAATCCCTGCGAATCGTCACCGTAGCCCAGAACGTAATGGAGGAGACCACCAGAAAAACACGTAAGCGACTAGAGAGGCGTCTGGCCAGTAGGAAGGCAGATGGGCTTGAAACACGTTCTGTGCGACGAGTCCTCAAACGGTTAGGTCGACGGCGCCATATAAGAACCAGAACGTTTAGCCATGCGGCGGCAAACCAACTAGTAAGGTGGGTTGATGAAGGTTCAATTCTCGTTCTAGAAGACCTTCGCAGGCTCCCACCCTCGCGAAGCTCAAGCCGCTCGGAGACGCGGCCACACTTCTACGAGTCTCTTCGCAGAAGGATTGAAGAGAAAGCAGAGGCCGCCTCAATCCCGGTCTATTACGTCAGTGTTGCCGGCAATGGGAGGCGGTGTTCGGTGTGCGGCGCGGCCGGTAAAGCCACCAAACACACCTTCCACTGCGGAACATGTGGGCACGGGGGCCCTCGAAGCAAGAACGCTGCGCTCAACGTAAGGAACAAATTTACGGTCACCAGGCCGTGGGCTGCTGTTAACCAGCCCTGAAGCTCGCCATCGGGCAAGCGGCCTCGGCCGTAGTTGACGAAAAGCTACCTCTTCTGATACCAGCGCGACGCAAAGACGTTCTCGCCGCGTTTAAGGACCGCCTCGCGGCCCGCCACGATCTTCCCCTCGGCACTGATCCGGGTCCAGATAGGCGTGCGGGGAAATCCTCCCAGACCATATTCCAGCCGCTTTGCAAGGAAGGGGACGTCGGCCTTGATCTTCCCGTTGATCTTCGGAAGCGTAGCGTCGAACGGAAGGACCGGAACCCCGTGTAGCTGGACCTTCTCTTTGACCTTGGTCAGGTCATTCAGTCGACTCCGACGGAAAGTGGTGACCTCAGAGGGCGACGCGGGCCGCACGAGAAGGTCAGCAGTGAGACCACCCTTGACCGACGGAATGGTATCCCACGTCCACGGATTGTGCTGAGAGAGGACCCTCGCAACGTCGTCGCTGCCTGAGATCCAGACAAGGCTGCTTTCCGCAGAGACAGAGGCCGGAGAGATCTCGGTGACCACCGTTGTGAGCTCGTAGTGCGACTCGCTGATCTTGATGACTTTGATGGAGTCCCGATAAACGTCGTACCAACCACCCTTGTCCGGGATCATGTCCTGGATTCGACCTCGAAGCTGCTCCGCGAGCTCTTTTAGGGCCGCGTTTCCAGCCTCTTGGGCCGCCTCGGGAATACTCGACTTTAGACCCTCGACGTCTCTGCGAATCTGAGCATCGTCGATCGTAATGCGCATGGGGCTACCTGCGGTGGCCGCGTCCAACAGGTGGGGTAATGAGCTTACCGTTGTTGTTACGAGACATGTAGGTGCTCTTGAACTCGCGGATGAAGGATTCGTGTTGGTGCATCGTTGAGGCGATCACCTTGCTCTGCGACTTCACCTCCTTCTGGAGATCCTGAATCTCTTGGTCACGACGACGCGATTCCTGGTCACGTCGCTCCTCAAGCCGTCGGACCGCGTCGTATCGCTTCCACTCGGTCGCAGTGTTCGGACGGCCGCCTACTCCAGGAGGCGGCCCGATCTCCACGTTGCCTGGGTGCTGAAGGCCACCTTCGTGCGGCATGTCCCCGAGGGGTGACGGACTACCATCGCCCCCACCGCCTCCGCCAGCGTCACCCATTAGCTTCTGCTGCTCAGCCTCGCGCTTCATGTCTTCCTCACGCTCCTTCTGAATCTTCTCGATCTCGTCCTCACTGAGCTTGAGGACGCGCTCCTGGATATAGCGCATGGACACAAAGGGCTGAACGCGGGTAGCGAAGTCCGCTCGGGCGTTCTTGATCTCGTTGTGCGCCAACTCGTAGATGCCGCTCGGGACGGTCATCATGACCTGGAGGTCATTCTGGAACGGATTGATACCACGAGCTGCGAGGTCGATCATGATCAACCTCCGGATCATGTTCTTCATCTCGCGTTGGATGCCCATAGTCACACGGGCCGCTCGCACGTCCTCAAAAGAGAGGATCGACCGGGCGGGAACAGCGTCGTCCTGTCCCAAGTAGCTACGAGGAACCTTCAGTACGCCGTGAAGCTTCCGCTGAAAGTACTCAACGTCTTCCGTTGCTTGATAGTCCGGTCCCTGGAGGACCTCAACACGCGCCAGTTCACGGTTCTCACGGACAGCGATGAAGAAATCCTGCATGTTGTCCATGGGATTCATGCGCATATCGAGGCGCTGAGTGTTATGGACAAAGACACCGGCTGTGAGACCGAAGTTGTGATACTTCTCGACTGTAAGATCGTAGACGTCCTCAAATCCGTCAGGCGTAACGCTCACAACCGTATGGTTGAGCTTCGCGGCACCGACTAAACGACGTTGCTTATTCTTCTGAGGTCCATTCTTCCTCGAAGAGATACCGACTACTCGCTCTTTGAATTCGGCGAAGCTTTTGAATCCGCGTCGTTTAAGAAGTGCGGTCCAGCACCCACGACTCATGGAGACATTGATCGTTGTAGAGATCGATGCGTAGACACGGGCGAAGTCCTCTTGTCCGTTTAGCCACGCAACCATGTCCTGGGATGTAATGGTTGGGTCGTTGTGAAGCTTCTGCTCAACCATCGCGAAGATGAGGTTGTATTGCTCATCGGCCCGCTCAGTCTTAGTTGCAGACGCTTTTCGATTTGCGTCGCTGAGACCCTCAGGGTTCTCCGCTCTCCAACTACGAATTCGCTCGTAGAGCTCTTTCTTGAACACCGGATCAGTCTGAGCTCGTTCTTTAAGCGCCTTTCTAGCAGCCTGAAGGTGGACGGGGTGTCGACCCCCAGCGTGCTCACCGGGGGTGAGCAGCTCTAGATTCGACGGGTGATTGTTTTCCTTGTTTTCATCCTTGTGATGGACGTGCAGCCCCTTTGACTTGTAGTCCGGGTCGAGCAGCTCTTCGGCAACCATCTGATGCGCGTAGCGCACCTTGCCCATGCCGGTGTCCTTGAGTGACCAATACCATTGCTTTCCCTTACTCCCTCGGGACAGGTAAAGCGGCATCAACGACTCCCCGCGACCTAGATCTTGGGTTTGCTTGTAGGTGCCATTACGAAGCAAGAATGGGTGATCTCCGGTGCAGCGGACAATGGCCCCGCTGTCAAGCACCACCCTGAAGACTGCCTTTTTCTTACCGGACAGTGCGGCGCCAACAATCTTGCCTGGTACAACACGGTTTCGCTCTACGTCGTAGGAAAACACGTAATGGTGCTTCCCCTCAGCTGCAAGTTTCGGAACCTCTTCCGCGAGCTCACGCATAGAGCGGTCCTTACCGTCCAAGCACGTGACCGGTGTTTCCCCTGTGAGGCATCTCGGGTTGACCATCTTCTGTTTGCGCAGGTCCTGCTTGGTCTTCCGGAGGAAGGAGTCGACCTTATCCGAAGGAATGTCGGTGACGTCGATGTAGAAGGCAAAGCGTGCAGGCGCTCTTGTGTTATGCACCACCACACCATCGGCAATAAAGTTGTGCTCTTCGGCCTCAACGCCAATGTCCCATACGTCCTCGATATTCTCCTGCTCAACGCTGAGAATTGGCTCAATGTCAAAGCCGCTGTCCGGACGGTGCGGCGCAACGAGATGGTGAACCCCGGGAATGAGGTTTTGGACCTCGACATACTCCAGCGAGTCGCCGCTAACGTGAGTCAGGACAGGGTGCGTCCGATTCGCGTGCAACTCAAAACGCTTACTCTTGATCCCGTAGAGTTGGTCTGGGCCATTGTTCTTCTTATAGACAACGCGAGTTTGGTGCAGGCGACCATCGTGCCCGAATGAGTAGACCTCGTCGCCCTCTTCAAGGTCTTTAATGGCCTTGTGGCCGCCGGGAGTCCAGATCTGCGAGTCGCCACGAAGGCACAACTTGTAGATCAGCATCGCGTCTTCAAGCAAAACCAGACGCTTCCAGATCCAGCGAGCTCCGTCGGCGACGCCATAGCCATAGGGGCAACGACGGACAGTTCCCCGCAGGCGCGAGTGAAGGATCTGCCATTCCTCGAACAAAGCTACGTGGTCGGGAATCTTCGTTTGCCCTGCAAGCATGCCGCGAAGGTCGGCCGCGTCCTGTGTAAACTTGCCGGTAATGTCCTGGACATAGCCGATGATCGCACCGTTGGACTGCTCAACCCGACGCATGGTGGGACATGGCAATGAGTTGAGACCTACTACACCGTTCTCGGTGACCAAGACCTCTTCGTAGTTGTTTCCCATCTTCACGGTCGAATAGACTATGCTCCAGATGTCGTCCTCGATCCTCAACCGCTTATTGAGGAGAAAGTCGGTCATGTCCTTAATGGCTTCGTCGGTCGAGGTGACCCAGACGGTCTTGCCCGTATCAATGTCTGGCTGCGTTGCGTCGTTTGTGAAGTAGTGGTGGGCGCTGTTATGGACGACAATGCCGTTGGCAATGAAGTTGTGGGTCTTCGTCGTAACGTCGTAGACGTCCTCTTGGCCGGCCGGCGTAGCAGCCTGCGTAACAGAAAGCGTACCGGTGATCGGGTGAAGGAAGGTGCTCATTCCCTTCGTGTCGAACCCGGCCCACATTGAGACGACGGCCGTCCCCTCAATTAGGTCAGACGCATTGATGTAGTCGTGCTCAACGGTGAGAAACTTGTGGTTCGAGGTGCACTTGATCTTTTCGCCGTTACTGAAACCAACCTCTACAACGTCCTGCTTGTTACCGGTGACCCTTGGATTTCCGGCCGGAACCTTGATAAGGCGCTGCTTCTCGGCGTCGTAGGCGAGGATCTCAACGCCGCCCCCATGGGCGGCCAAGTCGTGGAGGCGGAAGGGCTTGATGATCGAACCCTCGACAACGTAGACCAGCGTATCCGCAGTCAAACAGTTGATGTCGGGGTAGTCGTCCATCTGCTCATAATCCGCATACCTGTCCATCAGGTTCTGCGAAACAGAGAGGAGACCGCCTACGTCCTCGCGTCCCCAGACTGAGAAAATCGAGGACGGGAGATGCTTCTCGGCCTCAGCCGAGGGCGATTCAGCCCGATCTCGTTCTGCGCGCTCTCGTCCAAATACCTGTCGCAGATAGTTGAGCGCATCGTCCCGAAGTGCCATCGAGTTCCCATATTTCCAGAGGTTAGCTCAGGGCTACTCTATCAGGCTGGAAGCTCCAGGAACACACCGGATACTGATACGGAGCCCCCAGATTTGACCGATGCGGTATAAACAGACTCCAATCGACCGGGGGTAACGCGCTTCACTTTATGATTCGTCTTGCGGGCAGACTCAGCAATCTTCGCTATCCGAGGTGAGGCGCTGGCGCACTCGTCAAGGAACTGCTGCGCCTGTCGACACGCCCTAACGAGTTTATGCTTGTGGGTCCGTTTGACTGATCTCATGTTCGGCGTTATGCGTAGGTTGTCCGGATGATAGTTCTTCCGGTTGGTGTCGATGTGCTCAACGACGGTACCCCTTGCGAGTGGAAAACCCTGCTTCCATTCCGCCATAAGTCTATAGATTTTCCGCTTTGCGCCCTTTCCTGGAATCTGGTATGTCGGGTACCCGTAGAAATCAGACCCCAAATAAAGTGGCAGCAAGGAATCTCCAGGCTTGAGTTCCGGGGCCAACTTGTAGCGACCGGATTTCATGGTGAAACGCGATGAGGCCGACACTTGAATGACGGAATCATCGTCGAGCTCAACCTCAAACACCTGCTCAGTCCCTATAGATCGGACATCGCTGATCTCTGATACGAACAGACGTGCCCCAGTCCAAACAAGCGCCACTTCTGTGGTCTTTGGGCTTGAGACTGTCCGATCGTATAAATCTGCGATTTTCACCGGACCGGAGGCCAATCGGAGAAGCATCTCACCGTGGAGTCCCACAGAAACCCCCTACCGTCCGGCCAATAGAAGGGGCTCCCTGTCAAGCGCCGCCTCGGGTACCGCCCGGAACGTTTGCTCAATTCCGACCGAGTCAATTACGGTCAATCCACGAGCACTAACGATTCGGTGAAACGGGGTTGTTCCGATAAGCGATCGAGCCGTCCCCTTCTTCATGTATGCCAGAGTTAGGTGAGGGATGTAGCTAGGATGCGTCTGCGGCCGCGAATTAGGGAGCTTCCCGATTGCCTTGTGCAGCTGAACAAGCGCGTCACTTACGAGTTCGATGTAGAGAACGTCATGGTCCTCCTGCTCGAAGACGTTAAGGGCCCCGAGTGAGACTCTGATAGGTCTGCCGTGCTCTTCGACGACCTGTCGGATAGCGTCCAAATCACGCTTATCGGCCCCGTAATAGACCGTTGCGTGCGGCCGGTGCTCCATTTTGAGGATGTCGTCCTCTGAAACATGCTTCGCAATCCAACGAGGTAGTGTGATTCTCAGGTAGCCAAAGTCGACCTGGGTCTGCAAGAACAGCTCGTCTTGCTGCTGACGCTCAAACAGAAGGTCCTCAGAGAGCTTTCCCTCGCCGCCCTTGTTCCTAAGCGGGTCAATCATGTAGAGGAAGACTTTGCGAACCATCGACCCAGAGCCTCGCATTTCGCGGCCCGCGTGGCCGCGCCCCAAAAGCATATTTGCGGCCACCTCAGAAAAAGCCTCCGATGGGTCAGCGCTGGCGTAGGTGCTCGGGAATGAGCTCGACACGCGCTGGGTCTTCAACCAGAGCTTGAAGAGCCCGAGATCGTCACCGAAGTGCTTGTTGAAATAGAACCAAAGACTCGACTTCTCTGGCTGTTTCTCGACAACACGGGCTAGTCCCTTCGCCGCAGCGTCGTCGAACGGCTTGCCGGAAGCGTTACAGAACGTCTCCCAGACCTCTTTAGCACCGTCATCAATATGCTTGACCCAGACCCGGTGCATCACCTCGTGGATGATTGTCCAGAGAAAGTCTTGAGCCCCTCTCAGTGGGGGATTAAAGATCCGAACCTTGTCGGTCTTGGGAAGGTAGCGACCGTTAGCCTCTTCCCCCGCTTCGCGTTGAACGATTTCGATGTGTCCACCAAAGTCTTCGTCCGAAAGTCCGAACTCGCGCATTTTCTCGACAGCGATGTAGATCGCGTTCAAAAAATCACCGACGGCCTCAGGCGGCACAGACCCGTCAGACACCGGTCGGAGGGGTCCCGGTCGATGTGCCCTTGGGTGTAACAATCTGAAGGCCGCGATGACGCGTTGCATTAGTAGATTCCGTCCTCGCTCAGCTCTGCGCCAGTATAGCCGGATTGAGGTTCGACCCGCATCGCTAAGATCTTACGCACGTGGTGGATCGGGAACGCCTCGTAGGTGCCGTCAGCCAGCTGAAGCTGTACGCACTCTCCGTCGAGGATGACCCGACGTGCTGAACGAAAGAAGGTTTTAACATTGGAGCGGTGAGGGTGAATTTCAACACCCCAAGCCAGCCCGTTGTCCCCCTCAGAGTATTGAAGGGCGAGCTCGTCTGGGTCAGACGGGTTAGACACGGCGCCCCTTTCGGGCTGAGGAGCTAGTAGGTTTCGGTCAACAGCTGCTGGTTACCCTCGGTCTGCTGCTGCGACTGCAGTAGCTGCTCAAACCGCTTCGCGGCTGACTCGCTGACTTCGACTCGATTTCCGTCATCCATAGTCACATACCACTGGACATTACCGCCAGCGACCAGAGACTTGTCTACACTCAAAACACGGTTCATTATGATCCTCAGAAGATTAGGGTGACAAAATGGAGCAACAGAGCCATTCTAACGGGAAGATGACCCCTCGCACCATCACGACTTCCGCCAGCTCCCCTTCATTCCGGGTATACGTAGATATGAAAACGGAGCAATCTGCCGACGACGGCACAGTCTACACATCTAAGGAAGAGGCCGCAGCGAAGACGTGCATTGACTCCCTAGGCGACGACGCGCACTACCGGTTCTCCTGCCGTTGCGGTTGCGGCGCCGAATTTGCCGGCTACGGCGGGGACATCAAGGCTGCTTCCAAGGTGGGCCGCGAATTCACGCCGGTCCCCGTCTGCGCCCCCTTCGTGGACTTTCCAGGCCAGACAACCAACTCCGGATCACTCGTAGTCAACGGCACCGCTGTGAAGTCACTCACCCTCCCGTCGTCGACCATTGTCGAGGCTGTTAACGGGCTCGCTCCTGGGGACGGTGACGTGTCGCAGAGCGAGAAACCTACGATCTACATGACGTCCGAAGCCTACAACGACATGACGGCGCTCTGGGGGAGCAAGATCCTTGACGGCGAGACCGTCGTCATCACTGACGGTCCGGCTACGACAGAAGCCTCTGAGTCGCAAGGAGTTGGGACTGAAAAGTCGCGGCCCTACGTCTCCGACCGCTTCGTCATGAAGGCCCAGTTTGGGCTCTCCGACGACGAGATTGACGCCCACCAAGAGGGGCGTCCCGACTCCCTGGAAGCACAAGGCTACAGCCTGGCGGATCGTCAGCCTCCTGGGATCGGGGACCTCGCCTACTCCCTTTCAACCGGTGACGGGCCTTACTCGGTAATCGATTACGCCCAGCGAGAGCTGGGCGTAGCGGGCGGGGGTAAGGTCCGGACCCTGTGCGCCATTCTTCGCGACAGCCGTGGGCATTACCAGTCCGCCCCTCTGGCGGACCTGGCACTCCACTGGGCAGGCCGACCGAAGCCCAGGTCCAGCATTCTTGTGCCATTGGTATTGGCGTTCGCGTCGATCGCGTCGGCCGCGATCGGATCTGCTGCGGTCGTCGGCGCCTTCGCCTACTTCGGACTCTAAGGAAGCGTCCCGTTTCGGCGACGCCGCGTGTAGTGCTTAGAGCAGAGCCCTCGGGCTCTTACCTTAGCGTCGCACTCGTCCTCTGAACAAGTCTTCTTGCCGGTCATGTATTCACGGTCTGGCCGAAGCTCACCGTAGAGCTTGACTTGTCGGGCGTGCTTGCGGCAGTGGCCGCCGCTGACCTGACCCTGCTCGCAAGAAGAAACCTCGCACTCCTTGAGGCCGCCTCGCTCCGATTCGAGGGTGAGGTGCCCATGTCGGAGTACCTGCATGTAATGCCTTTTACAGTAACCACGAGCGTATGCCAGTCGGTCGCAGTGCTCTACGCAGCAATAGCCGGTCATTAGTCTCCTCAACGCTGTCATCATACAGATTGAATCGAACTGATGCACAGGTGACTCGTGAGATACCTCCTCCCCCTATATTTGCTTGCTTGCCTACTAACCGGGTGTGAATCTCTAAAAGAGCGTACCGGAGAGTTCGTAACTGAGGCCGTAGCGGATCACATCGCGGATAAGGTTGATGCGCGATTAGAGCAGCGGGGACTATCAATAGCTCAGCTCAAAGACGTAGTCGACGTCAACGGCGACGGTAAGGTCGACATGACTGAGGTCCGGGAGACGGCCCGGCTTGCGGCCGGCCAAATCGCAATGGCCCAGACCCAGGAATGGCAGCGCAGCAGTCAGGAGCGCTGGCAAGAAGCTACCCAGAACCTGGTGACCAGGGACGAACAGACCGGGGTCAAAGGTGATGTGCAGGATTTCTGGATGTGGTTGAAGGCCACGATCGGACTGCTGGTCACTACGATCGGCGGCTATCTCACCAAGCAGGTATTCTCAGCCAAGAGCGACGGCAAGCGCGACGCTTCGATTGCCAAGGCTGAGGCCCGCATGGACGCGCTAGAGCGCCTCACAGGGCGCGACCTGAACCATGACGGCCAGATCGGATCTAACGGTGCGGCCGTTACCGGCGGCCCGCCTCACCCGGAGGTCTAGGGCTTCCGGATGACCGGCATCGTGAACTTGGTGAAGTCGCCAATCACAACGGTGGCCGGGGTGCGTGCGGCTTCATCTCAGCCCTGGCTACATAGGTCTGGTCGCAGCAGGGCGCGAAGTGGCGCATGTTTCGGTCATGGCAGTCGCACCTGCACTGGCCCTGCTTGTAGTGGGGCGGCGGTGTCCACGGCTTGGACTTGGCGTAGGTGACCTTCATGGGAAGAGCAGCCTCGAACTTCGCGGCACAGCAGTCGCAGACCATCGGCTGTGACGGTCCGACCTTGTGGCCGCATTTGTTCCCGCCGTTGCAGACCAGAACGACGTTGAGCAGATTACCGTCGTCTTCCCAAACCTCACACTCAGCCATCAGTATCCTTCCACGGCCACGTATAGGCCCTTCTCGTCTCGTCGGTCGGCGTAGCAGAGGACCGCGTTCAGCATGCAGGACTCGTCCCAGCCTGAACTGGGGTCCCCGTAGCGATCGTTTGATGTCTTGCCGCAGGCGCCGCAGACAAACACCTGGCCCTCAGGGGCAATCTGAGGATACTTCGGAGGCGGCCTGCAGTGGTTGCAAGGCTCGGTAGCCTTGTCCCGCTTATCGCGCTTGCACATCAAGCACTCGTTGAACATCTTGTCGAAGAACGGGTCAAGAGGCGGCTGTCTTCTCTCTTCGAGTTGGGTCAGCAACTCCTGAATCAACTCCTCGGTAACTGGATTGGGGGGAATACTATCGTCCGGCATCTAGGCTCTCTCTAAACGCAGCACGGTAAGCCACGATGTCGGCGTCGTTGCCTCGACAGAGGACGTTGCCCTCCCAGTCGATCAGTATATCCTCCTCCCCGAACTCGCCAGTGAATCGATAGGAGTTGGTGTTCTCAACGACGACGCAGCACTCCGGGTCGCACATGTTGGAGCGCATGAGCTGGTGCTCCTTGTCGTCGGGCACATCGTCGTAGCGAACGACCCTGCCGGTCAGCCAGTGAACACCGGTGAGCGCCTTGCCGTTGCCGTCCTCGAAGCGAAATCCGTAGGGCTTGGCGCCGTGGCGCTCGACCACGCCAGCCTTGGCGTAGGCCGCCAGCTTGACGAGGTCTCGCGATTCGATCTCAATCCGTCGCTGCTCACTGAAGAGCGTGCCGGGAGAGAGAAAATTGCAGAAGAGTTGGCTCTTCCGTGCTTCCTTCAGCTGGGCTTCGAGTTCCTTAACGCTGTCAGTCATCTTAACGGCCTCCTCTGTCTACCTGAGCTTGTCTCGGATTTCGATCAGCTGCATCAACGTCTTACGGAGCATATCCTTGTAGTCCTGGCCGCAGTCGTCGTGGCCCCAGCACTCGTTGATGACGATCTCGCTAAGGTCTCGGATCGCGTCGCTCACGTGCCCTGCAGCCGAATCTCGGTGCTCGTCGGCATTGGTGTTTACGCCCATCTACACTGCTCGCAGACAAGCGTCTTCCTGGGCAGGGATACAGACTTTCCACTCAATGCCGTTACGAACACTGGGCCTCTAGGATCTGTGACCCATCCCCAACCAGTTGGTTCGAGGTTGCTGTTGAGCGTTTCACCATCAGCAACTTCACCACACTTGGCGCAACGGACGATCGGGAGCTCGTGACTACAGGTTGGGCAGGCGTTAGGCATCTGACTCAGCCCTGTAAGATGCGGCCACACGGCCCTTCAGCTCCTTGCCGACCTTAAAGGTGCAAACCTTGGTGGCCGCGACTGGGACTACCTCTCCAGTCTTGGGATTCCGAGCGAGGCGAGCCTTCCGGCTCTTCGGCTCGAAGACGCCAAAGTCTCGAAGCTCAACCCGCTCGCCCTTAACCAGGGCATGGCTGACAACGACCATGAACTCGCTGACCACGTCTGAGATATCGATCTTCCTGAGATCGGGACGCCGGTTAGCGATCCTGTCAACGAGGTCTCTCTTCGAGACGGTCTTAGCGCGGGGCTTCATTCAGCGACCTTCCATGTCATTGCGGGGGCTTGTTTTACCCTCATTTGCAGGAGCTCGTCTCTCTGGGCTCACAGGACTCACCCTGGGCACTCCAGATTGTGTAAGAACCTAATGCCCATGCGCGTCGAACTCCTTCATGAGTTGCTCCACGGACCAGCCGTCATAACAACCAGCTCCTTCGGTGAAGAAAACCAGGGCCTTCTTGAGGCGCTTGATCTCAGCAGCAACGCGCTCCGCCGCTAAGGCGCACCGATTCCTGTAGCCCTCGTAAGTCAAATGGTGATACGGATTCCGCGAGTCGCGCCTGTAGGTGAAGTGGGAGTTCCTCCCTGCGGCCTCCAGGATCTCGACCTCTGGCTTGCGCTTGAACGCCTTCTTGGCCTCTTTGAGCATGGGCTGCTGACCGCAGTGCATACAGCGCATGTAGTGATTCCCGCTCTTCTGGCGACTGCCGATCTTCAGCGAGTCGTCGCGGCCGCATCCATCACAACGGATATTGGTGATCTTGCGCACTTTCGTAGTGGTGGACGTCTCGAAGTAGACGCCGTCATCACTGAGGCCACTCTTAACCTTTCGGGCTGCCTTCTTCTTAGCCATCTGACCTCCCACTCAAATATCTAGCAAGCTAAGCAAACGCTTAGACGGGGTTGGCCAAGGATGCAGGTGATCTAGGTCTGCTTTCACGCTTTCCAGAAGCTCAACCCGCTTATCAGAGACGAAATGGACGAGACTACTCGCCTTCATCACCCGCCGGTCATCGAGCCACGTCGTGTTCGCGACCCCGCAACGAGCGAGCTCCTGATATAGGAAGGGCCGACGACCATCGCCCCCATCCAGTCTCACTAGATAGGTCGTCCGATTCGCTCGAACAGACTCCTTATCCTCCTCGTGCGCCTCCAGAAGTTGTCGCGCCTCGGCTTTGTCTGCGTCAGTCATTAAGTCCTTCTACCCGAGACACTCTGGATCTGGACAGAAATCGCCACGAGAACAGCCTTCGCACCTGATCCTGAGTTCATTTGGCCTGCTGTCTGGTCCATAGGTAAAAAGCGGCCCACTTCCTACATCGAACAGCCGCCACATCACAGCCATACCAGACATGAAGCATTTCAACTGCTCCTCGGTATAGCCCTTCGCGCGTCGAGCCTCATACTCAGCCCAGGCACACTCTCTGATGTGGTCGCTCACCCCTTACCGCCATCCTGGAGCTCAACGTAGGCTTCCAGTAGATACGAACCGTAGTTCCGAAGCTAGCACTCCCACATTTCTGGAGAGTCCTCAGCCGCCTCTAAGTGACGCAGACCCTCCACCACCTCTTCCTTGGTTATCAGTTCGTCAGCCATTACAGCCTATCTCCTTGTTGTGAGAGTTTCCTACCCGCCAGCGCCTCCTCAGGAGACCACTTCAACTTCTCGATTCTCGCCCTAAACGCGCTAGAGCTCACTCCGGCAAGCGCGGCCCACTCGTGGAGCGTCTTGGTGACGCCATTGATCTCGTAACGAGGGGTATCTTTCCTGATCCGGTGCTTGGGCTTGTTGTCTCTCTCGCCCTTTACCGCCTCCTCTGGCGTCCAGCCCAGTTTAAGCCGCTTCCGAAAGGCGGTATAGCTTACTTTGGCTGTCTCAGCCCACTCAGCGACGCTTCTAGTCTCACCGTGGATAGTGAGCATAGGAGTGTTCTTCCGGTTCCGGGCCTGCTGCTTCGACGTGGCCCAACGGACGTTTCCCGGCTCGTAGTTACCGGCGTTATCAATCCGGTCGATCGAATGCTTATCGGAAGGTCTTGGGCCTACCTCGGCAAAGAATCCGGTAAAGCCCCCAGGACCTCTCCAGTCATCACATACGCTCACATGCTTGTAACGCTCGTGGTTAGAGGCGTTCGGATCGTGGCAGCGTTGGACCATGGCCGCCCATATCTGGTATTCCGGCTTCCCGGAAAAGTTGTGGGTCCGTCGCGGGTTGTTGGGCCCATGTAAGCAGATAGAGCACATATGGGATGAGCCAGACGTGAGCTTGTTAACCCTCACCAGGTCGACTGCGCCGCAGTCACACTTGCAGTAAACGTGCATCTGCCTAAGTGGCCCATTAGGACCTTCTCTGACAGGGCCAGAGATGACCACGCGTTGGCCGAACCTTGTTCCCTTATCTGGCGGTGAAGTCTTTCTGGGCATCGACGTCTCCTTGACCTGGGCAAGGATACACCCCACTTCTCGATATGTCAAGCAACCCGGTTAGTGAAGTTCATCCCAGGTCCTCCCAGAACGAGCGTCGGCCACGAAAGGCACCTTCATACCCCTTGCAACCCCTTCCATGCTATCCTTAACCAGTTGACAAAGTTCCTCTTTAATCACTTGTGGAGCCTCAAATATCAGCTCATCATGGACTTGGATCATGAAGCGGAACTTGCGCCACAACGCGGCCACGGCTGGCGTGGAGTTCGCGATCATCCTGTTTCGGGTCTCGTAAAGCCTTATCATCGCTAGCTTTATGAGATCCTGGCAGCTCCCGCTAACCCTAAATTGAATTGCTTGAGTGCCGGCCCGGTAGTCGTTCTTCCGCCACTCAATGTCGAGCCGCCGGCGACGGCGCGCAATGTTGTAGGCGATGTAGTTATCGGAGACCAGCTGATGAAGCGTCCGCTCGTGCCACGCAGCAATGCCCGGGTAGGCTTCATGCCACTTGGAGATCAGCTCCTGACCGTAGTCCAGACGGGCCTCGCCGTTGGCGTCAAAGAGACCAGCGTAGATGCAGAACTTCGGAGAGCCCATGCGGTAGAGCAGTCCAAAATTTTGAGCTTTTGCCAGCTGACGCGCTACACCAACGTCCTCGGCGGTTCGCTGGTGAAGGTCAACGTGACGACACCGCTTTTGGTGCTCGAACTGATCAGGGTTGGCCTCACCACACCCTACGCATTTCGGCCCATTAGGGGTAATCACCGGAGGAGCCTTTTTATGGCAAGAGAAGCACTCGTAGAAGGTGAAGCGCTCACACGGGCCGCCGTTTTCTCCCGCGATGCAGCCCCCTGAAATTGAGAACACCTCGATCATGTTCCGCTCGTTGGCGAGGTGGGCCGCCATGCGCAGCTCCATTTGACTTTGGCCGCTGATCAACCCATTCTCTAGGACATACGTGTGTGTCCCTTCGACGGTGATCTGCCACACCTCTTTTACGCCCACAGGTTCAATGGAAATGATTCGATGATTACCTACAACTAGCTGCGCCCTCAATCTCCAGCACTCGCGACCGCAGTACTTGGCGGTCTTCCGTGAGGACTCAAACACCTCCCTACACCTAGCACACTTCGATGAGTAGGTAGTTTCCCCGCGAGATCGGTTTGAACAGGAAGTGCCACAGAACCGCGCGCTCTTCTTGGTTGGCAAGAAGTTAGTTCCGCAGACCTCACAGTTAATCTCTGTGAGTTTGTTGGCGGTAAAGCACTCACGAGAGCAAAACCGGGATCTCTTTCCATCACTTCTGTAAAATGGAAGATCGCAGCGTTCGCAGATTAGCTCACAACCATTCTCGCGTGACTTGTGATAACACTCTCTGCTGCAATACTTACTGTCAGCAGATGGTGGTCGGTAGAATTCCCCGCCGCACGAGAGGCACTCGGTAATGGTCCCCTTCAGCTTTCCGAAGTTCGGGTTCCCATCGTCCTTATAGGATCGACGGTTCTTCTGTTGCCCCTCTATTAGAGCCCTGGTTTTGGCGGTTCTATGCTTTTCCGTTGCGATTGCCCACCATCTTCTCGCCCCTTGACCACGATTCTCGTCAGACGGTAGCCACCTCAGGTTTGTCCGAGAGTTGTCGTCGACATCAGCGTTGATGTGATCAACATCGTGCGCTGGGGGCCTCGGGCTGTGAAAGTGCTCCGCCAACACGATGTGTTGGAAAGCTGTTGTTCCCTTTATCCTCCACGTCTTGTAACGACCAAGCCTATCGGAGATGACGTGCGCAAGCCTATCCCCAGGATTCAAATACTTCGTCTCTACAAGACGGCCCCCGTAGGTCATCCATTTGTGGTCTTCAGTGCAGACCACCTCACTACCGTCTTCAAGGGTGACCTTTACGCAGGGCGCTTTACCCACGCATCCACCGGCTACAACCGGCCTGATCTCAAGGGATTTCCCATCTGCCGATGACAATACAGCAGGCATTCGAGCCGCGACTTCCTCAATTGGCATGACCCCATCGACGGTAACAATCGGGGTTCCTGCAACCAGGCAGTAATCAGCGTCGATCAGGCAGAGCTGGCTGCGCTCCTCGTCGTAGTCGTCCTCCAGGTGGGCGCAGAAGGCCTTGCGGATCAGGTCCTTGTCCCTGGGCTGGTTCATCAGGTTGACGGGGTCCGCACTGGAGTTGTGTACGCAAATCTCGCCAGCAATGAAATTGTGGGTTCCTTCGATCTCCAGGTCGTAAACATCAACAGTCTGGTACAACGTCTCAATGCGGACGATGGTGTGGTTGCCGGGGACGAAGCCCACCCGAGCCATCGTCTCCTTGAGTTTGTAATAGTTCATCCCGTAGCGGACACAGAGCTGCTTCTGACTGCCGCACTCGTCAAACTTCTCCTCTAGCCACTCCTCGGTGATCTCGGCGTAGGGGGGATGCTTGTCGCTCTCCGGAGGACCCGCGAACTTGCCATCTGCCCACGCCTGGCGCATTTGCTCGCGGTGCTTCTCTCTGCGCTCCGGGTCCTCCCAACACGCGTTGAGCTTGTCGGCCGCAATTTCTTTCTCCGCGTCGGAGAGGTTCTCCCACTGCGCCTTACCGTGCGCAGACTGATGATCGGTCCTGGTTTGAGGCTCTAGGTTCTCCAGCAGGTTATTGAGCTTGTTTTCATCCCTGTGGTGGATGACATAGCCCTCCGGAATCGGTCCGACAAGCTGTTCGTAGATAAATCGATGTTCAAATCGAAATCGACCAGCGCCCGTGGCATAAAGATCCGAGTAACCCTCATCATCCTCCCGCCGAGACAGGGCAAGGACGCGGTCTTTGGGTAGGAGATCTGCGGCCGGACGATAGGTCCCATCAGTCAGTCTTACGGGGTGGTCTGGAGTTAGATCCACATAGCCATGGGTAACCGTTCCGTTGCCGTGCTTCCGCCAGTGAACACGAGCTACCGTCTTGTGCCCAGTCTTCCATGACTTGATAACTGGCCGCAAAGTTAGGTTGAGATCGTCGTCGTAGGTATAGGCCAGATCTCCCGGTCTCACGTCTTCGATCGGGATTCCCTTGGGGTATTTACTAACGTCGCGGACCACCTCGATGGGGGTTCCCTGGGCGACGCAAAGTCTACCTATAACCGTGCCAGTCTGCCTGAACCTGGCGAAAACGCGGCCGTCCTCTTGGGCAAGCTTGATCAGCTTCTGGCAGAAGGAGCTTTCGATGACGCCTAGGGATCGATACTTCAGCATCTTTCCGACGAGAGGGAACTGCTCCTTCCGGTGCGAGATCGCCTTGTCGCCAGTCGCATACTGCTCAAGGTCCTCGTTGTATTCCACGTTCTTAGTCGGAAGCCCAAGGCCCCCCTTGTCTGCGGGCTTGTAGAGAAAGTCAGAGACCTGCTTCGGAGACCGCAGGTTCGGAAGCCAGCCGACCTTGGCTTTGAACTCTTCCTCAATTTCCTTCTTCTGACGTTGCAGCCGATCCTGGACGGTGACCAACCACTCCCAGTCAATGAAACAGCCGGTGAGCTCCATCTCCATCAAGATCCGCTGGATCTTCATTTCGATCTTCCAGAAGATCTTCTCCAAGTCGGAGTAGACCCCCGGTGTGTCGTCTAGCGGAGAGCACCAATCGTCCTTGTGCTGCTTCGGTGGGTCCTGGGCCCGGATAGAGTCCATGGCCCACTTCCACAGCCGATACGTCCAAGCCGTGTCATCACA
>Ga0114918_10001050_pt1 | contig 24421 bp, 41 predicted proteins | sample LantaG_FD_87015 | JGI IMG/M metagenome (GOLD analysis project Ga0114918, IMG submission 87015) | Deep subsurface microbial communities from Baltic Sea to uncover new lineages of life (NeLLi) - Landsort_02402 metaG | ecosystem: Environmental > Aquatic > Marine > Oceanic > Sediment | place...
CCAGTAATCGTTTCAGCAGGCAATGAATATTTTGATCCAGCTTATAGAGGATATATTTCATTTCCAGCACAATACGATGAAACAATCTCAGTTGCTTCCTTAGATGCAAATGAAAACAGATCATATTTCAGTAGTGTAGGTCCAAATTTAGATGTTGCTGCTCCTGGACGAGATATATTTTCTACTGTTATTGGTGGTGGATATGGTGTACTTTCGGGAACTTCAATGGCTGCTCCTTTTGTAACTGGATTAGCAGCATTAACAATATCTAAACATAAAAGTCTTGGAGGTAATACACAATTAAAAACCGTTGAAGACCTGAGAGAACATTTAAGTAAGACAGCAAAAGATGATGAATTATTTGACGGGAAAGATATTTATAGGGGTTATGGACTAGTTCAAGTTGCTGTTGCTTTAAATACAATACAAGAAGTTCAAAAACCTCCAAAGGTCCCTCACGGAAGACTTTATGCAGGATCAATTATCGCATATAATGACAGACCTTGGGAGCGTAGATAAATTATTTTCATTTTTTTCTTATAATTTCCTTGCAAAGTAACAAGTATCGGTTACTATAAGAATGTAGAAAGTCGTTTGGAGTTTTTTTAAGGTGAGAGTTAACAAAAGAGAAGTCATGAGAAACGCAAAAGAAAACCTACTCATAGCTGACAGTTATCTCTTACTGAGCTCGTATCAGAGCTTGGTCCTTGTAGGCCATGTCTTTGATATTGATGCTCTTGGAGGAACCCCCTGACGGCTGAGTCAAAATAGAAATTCAAAAGGCCGTCAGGAAACCCTGGCGGTCTTTTTTTTTGTGTATAGGAGAAAATAATTAAATCCCGGTGTAGACCGATATGGAGGCGGGACTGATTGTAGATCAGTTGTCCTTAGAGGCCAGGGAGGTTCGATTCCTTCCACCGGGACCAAAAATTAAAAGGGCTTTATTCCCTTAGTTTGCTTTTTGACAATTGAATAACGGAAATGCGGAGAGGTGGCCGAGTTGGTCAAGGCGCTGGTTTGAAAAACCAGAAATACAGGTTCAAATCCTGTCCTCTCCACCAAATTTAAAAAGGGAGCTGTTCTGTACGGCGGTCTGTAAAACCGTTGCCTTAATATGTGCAGTGGCTGGCGAGTAGTTCAATTCTACCAGTTCCCACCAAAAATTTAAATACGGGGGTAGCTCAGTTGGTCAGAGCGCTTCTCTGATACGGAAGAGGCCGAAAGGTTAACGGAGGTTCAAATCCTCCTCCCCGTACCAAATATTTCCGACAGTAGCTCAGTTGGTAAGAGCGCAAGTCTTATAAACTTGAGGTCGGTGGTTCAATCCCACCCTGTCGGACCAAATACCCAGGTGCTGGAACTGGCATACAGGCTACGCTGAGACCGTAGTGGTTGAAAAAACCTTGAGAGTTCAAATCTCTCCTTGGGTACCATATATTAATGGGCGGTTAGTTCAGTTGGCTAGAACGTCTGTTTTACAAGCAGAAGGTCACTGGTTCAAGTCCAGTATCGCCTACCAAAATTTGTAGGGTGGTTAGCAGTCGGACACATTGCACCCTGAGCCCGACCAATGTGTTCGACTGTTTTTAAGGAGAAATAAAATGAAAATAAGAAGTGGTTTTGTTAGTAACAGTTCTTCGTCAAGTTTTATTGCCGGTATTGGAATAATTAAAGACAAAGAAAAATTCACAAAAATGTTGGCAGAACTTAAAGAAAAACATGGCGGTAAACTTGAATACGGATGCAACATAAGATCCACTTCAGAAGTATTATCTCCAGAAGAAGCATGGGAAGTTCGTCAAGATGGTTCGAAAGCCTATGTTACAGCAGCTACAAATGCAGAACCAGAAGTTAGTGTTTCTTTTGATCCTTCTGCTGATGAGAGTTTCTTTGTTGTAGATTTTGGAAATAATGAAGGAGATAATGATTTCTGGAACGAAGAGTTTGGAGAAATGGAATACGACAAAGTAGATCGTGATTGGTTTGTTGGAGGTCAAAAAGAAATTCTTGAAATATTAGAGAATAGAGACCTTTTCAAAGAAGTAGATCATATTCTTGGAGCAGGTAGAGACGGATAAATAAACGGAGCGGTAACTCAACGGCTAGAGTACCAGACTGTCGATCTGGAGGTTGCGGGTTCGAATCCCGTTCGTTCCGCCAAAATATATACCTTGTTGGTCTAATGGCTATGACGTGAGATTGTCGATCTCAAGATCGGGGTTCAATTCCCCGTAGGGGTGCCAGTTTAAATTAAATGAGGACGTAGCCCAATTGGCACGAGGCGTCAGTTTCAAAAGCTGAATGTTGGGAGTTCGACTCTCCCCGTCCTTACCAAAAATTAAATGCCCAGGTAGCCCAATTGGCACGAGGCGTCAGTTTTAGGAACTGAATGTTAGGAGTTCGACTCTCCTCCTGGGTACCAAATTAAATATGGTATCTGTGGCCGACTGGATATGGCGCAAGGTTGTGGCCCTTGTAGGAGTAAAATCCTGAGTGGGTTCGAATCCCATCAGATACCCCAACATTGAAAGGAGTAAGTATGGGAATGTCAATATTTTCAAATTCATACAGTTCATATGATAATGATAGTGGTAAAGATACAAAAATTCTTCCAAATCCCAATCCTTATAATTTTGAGATTGAGAAGTATGTAAAAAATTCTAATTCTGATTATTTGTTGGTTATGGTTAATTATCCAGATTGTACAAATTATGAAGGTCGTAAATTTTTGGTTTTTAAAGGTATTGATATTTCTAATATAATTGAACAAGGACATATTGATCCTCATTTTTCAGAGAATACTAATTTTCATTCTCCTGTTGCAAGATTTGAACCGACAGATAGAGGATGGAAGATGGCTTTGAATTTTATTGAAGCAATGAGATAATAGATACCCAAGTAGCCCAATTGGCAGAGGCGTTAGTTTTAAGAACTAAATGTTGAGGGTTCGACTCCCTCCTTGGGTACCAAATTTAAATAACGGAAGATGCCGCAATGTAAAGACGGGCTTGGCATATAAGCCAAGTTAGTGTGGGTTCAAATCCCACTCTTCCTACCATATTATTACATGTTCATGATTTATGAACAGTGAAGATTTTTGAACGGAGGATAGCCAAATACTGGTTTGTTGGGCTTGTTTGCTAAACAAGTGGCGGTCAAACGTCTGTGGGTTCAATTCCCATGTCCTCCGCCAATATTGGAGTGGTTGCTAATTGGTAAGCAGCACGTTTCGAAAATGTGTAGAGGGTAAAACCTTTCTGGGTTCGAGTCCCAGTCACTCCGCCAATTCGTAATATTTGATGACTTGGCAAACACTCTTTTCTCTACTAAACTATGCAATAGTATGGTCTTATATTGAAAATTGCTTTAAGTTAAGTCGTAATATATGAAGAGTTAAGAATTAACTTGAGTTATAGGTGATAGTTGTTAGAATATATAAAAGGAGAAGTGCGATAATTGGTAGTCGGCTCGTCTGGAACACGAGTGGAGGTAAAACTCTTGCAGGTTCAAGTCCTGTCTTCTCCGCCAGTTTATATGATCAAGTCGTCTAACGTTAACGGATACTTCGCAAAGAAGTGTTATAAGACACCTTATTATGTAAGGAAATGTTGGAAAAAGCCAACCTTGATCGCCAAATGGTGGGTGTAGCTCAATTTGCTAGAGCGTCTGATTGATACAGAAGGTTGTCAGTTCAAGTCTGGCCACCCACCCCAATTTAAATTGCTTGAAGTATATCTTTAAATTCTTTTTCAGATATTTGTTTTTTAGCATAAGCATCCAAACATCTTTTCCTCAACATTTGTTTTGCAGACATCAGTTTGCTATTCTCCAATAAAGCCAAGGATTCCGATTTAAGTTCGAGTTTTACTATTTCGTCTTCTTGATTAATGTTTTCATTAGGTTGCTCTTTTTCTGCTTCATTTACTATTTCTTTTGATTTTGATTTTGATTTTGTTTTTGGTTTTATAGATGGAGTTTTCTTTTTTGAAGAACACAATTCAGAAACAAAATTATTAATACTTTCAACCTGATAAGCATTTTTAAGTTGATATAGTTCATTTATTCTTACTACACTTTTATAGAAATCCAAGAGTGGTGCTTCATAAATATTTTCTATTTTCGATGCAATATTTTCGATAACACTTTTTTCAAATGGATAGAATTTATCCATTTTATTAATTCTTCCTTGATTGAGGGAATAATTTTGAGATGAACTTTTTCTTTTCTTTAGAGTGCATAGATAGCTTCTTCCTTTTTTCCTGGAAGATAAATTTTCAAGGGTATAGTCTTTTCCTGAATGAACAATAAATCGGCATTTCTTTAAAAATCTAGCAAATGAAATTAGATTTTCAGGTTCATTGATGATTTTTGTAATTTCTGGAGAATATATTAGAGCAGCAGATATAGAGCCAACTTCTCCTAAAGAATAATCGTTTCCGCATATGTCTTTGAATAGTATTTTTTGATTGCCACAAGAGATTGGAGAAGATTTTTGATCAAGGCGAACTGATATAAGCCTTCCTCTTGTATGGCCTTCTTCTCTAATACTAATTACTATACGATCAATAGATGTTTCAAACTTATCTGTGTTATCAGAACAAGAATCTGAAGGTTTCATTATACAAAATGCATGTAATGGCAGATTTTCAATTTCTGTATTAATATTTTCTAGCATTTTTTCTTTGTTTACTTCTGCCTTTATAGATTTTGTTGTATCTATAATTTCTTCTTCTATAATTTCTTCTATCAATTCGCTTTCGTAAGTTTTTGATACAACAACTAACTCTTCTTTGATTCCTGATTCAAATTCTCTTATTGTTTGTTCTTTATATTTTTCAGTATTTTCTAGAGAAATGGTTTTCATATAATTTTCAAGACCAGTTTTACTTTTAAATGGTTCTGATTTACCATTTTCAATCCAAAATTTCACTTTTCCAATTAAAAAGAGTCTTTGTTCTATTGTTAAAATATCTCTTTTGTTGATTATATTTGATTGGTCTTTAAAAGCTGTGTTCTCTAAAATCTTTCCATGAAAGTCAACAATTTTCTTTATTGGAGATTTTAGATCATTTTGAAGAAAAATACTTAAGCAAAGACCTTCATAAACTTCACCTAATTCTTTTAGATAATCTGATGTTATTTCCATAGCTCTTATTACCGTCATGCGATTGTTTTCTTTGTCTTTGATTATTTGTTCGGATTGTTTTTTAAAATCTAGATCATGTTTTATACCATGTCTTTTACTATGTTCTTCGTGAGTTCTGATTACAAGTTCTTCAGAATCAATAAACCCTAAAATATCTGTATATTCTTTTCCCTTGAAAGAGTATGACATATGATCCAAAACATATTCGCTGAAAAGTTGTTCCATAGTATCTAATGAAAGAGAGTGTATTTCTGATTTATCTTTCCCTAATTTGGTGTGGATTCTTTCATAGAGTCCGTAATCTTTAACTAAATACCATTGAAGGGTTGAATAGAAGTCGTCTCTGGTTAGACCCCTAGAAAAATCAAAAAGGGTTAGTGCTTTTTCATATCTTTCTTTGGGATTTAGTTTTTCTTTGTTGTGAATAAAATCTTTTATTTCTTTTTCGCTAATTCCTTTTCTTTTTTCTGTTCCTGCAAAGTAATTTTTTTCGGCCATGTTTTTAGAATAATTGAAAGGCAAAGGTAATCTCCTTATTTACGTTTGGAAAAAGTAATCAATATATGATATCCAAAGAAAGATGAAAGTTTCTTCAAATATTTTTATTAATTTAAAAATGGGGTAGCTCAACGGCTGACTGATCACTTCCGACTAAACGTGTATTGTGGTTCAAGTCTGGCCACCCACCCCAATATGTATCAAAAATCGTGAGAGCGGTTTTTGAATAAAATATGATAATTTTTCTTTAAATAGACACTAATTTAAAGGAGAACTATCATGAATATCAATCTCACCCCAGAACTTCAAGCCGTAAGAACAAAAGTATTAAATGCATATGATCCTGTTACTGGATACTTTTATTCTACTATTCCTCATGTATATAATGAATTTATTGATGGAATGGCTTGGAACACACCTTTAATTGCTGGATGCTATAAAGTTGGAGACACCGAACTTGCATCTAAGGCAGAAAAGTATGTTCAAACAATTATCGATGTAGGTAAAGATGCTAGAACATTTGCTCCTCATAAAGTAGATGATGAATGGTTACAATCGTCGTCTATTCCTGGTATGTGGTATAAAGAAAAGGCTCAATCGTATGCTGGTCCATTAGGTTTAAAGTTTGCAATGGATAATGGAGCTCAACTTATGGTTTCTGATTACCTCAAAGATAAATGGGAATCTGGAATAAAATTAACAAAAATTGGATGGGCTTTTGGACTTTCTGTTAAATATATTAGTGGTCTTAAGCAGCACATCAATACAATGTTTTCTGCTTATCTGGCAAAAGGATCAAAGCCATCTTGGACAATGAGATGGATGTATAAAGAAAATCCGTATTTTTCTTATATTGGTAGAAAGAAATGTATTGTCGAATATCCTGACATGCATAAACTTGCTGGAGACTATAAGAAGACAAAATGTAAAAAGGTTGTAGATATGAAGTATGCTAAGCCAACAACCTGGATATTTAGAAGAGATCCGTTAGTGAAGTATGAAGGTGAGAAAACTGATGTAGAATATACTCCAATTGCAAGATTAACGGCTGAGTATCTTCAAGCATCGTTATAATAGGTGTAAAAGGAAGGAAGGGTGGCTGAGTGGTCGAAAGCGCTGGTTTACTAAACCAATGAGGGTAGAAATATCTTCCGCAGGTTCGAATCCTGTCCCTTCCTCCAATAAAGGAAAAAAGTTATGAAGATATATGTGAAAATAAAAAATGATCCAGGTTCTCGACCGGGCGAACATGATAGGTGTTTTGTAACTCATTATTGCGTAGTTCATTGTTGCTGGCATTCTAAAACTCTATGGGAAAGTCAAGAAATAGAAAATCATATTCATATACATCCTGGATATTGTGGTGGTGGTCCTGCGTTAAGTGTTAAATCAGATTTATGTGTAATTGGAGTAGAATGTAAGTATTGTCCTGGTTGTGGAACTAAAATTGAACAAAATAATCCTAAAGAACTACCAGAAAATTTGGAGTGGGAGCCAGTTTTAGAAAGAATAAAGTGAAGACTATAAAAGGTAATCTTATAACATTGGCTAAAGAGGGTGAATTTGACGTTATAGCTCATGGTTGTAATTGTTTTTGCACAATGGGGTCTGGAATTGCTAAACAGATTAAACAAGTATTTCCTCAGGCTTATTCCGTAGATTTGAAAACAATTAAAGGTGATAAGAAGAAACTTGGAACTTGTTCTTGTTGTGATATTATTCCTCTAAATCTAACGGTAGTCAATGCTTATACTCAATATGATTTCGGAGGCAAAAAGGTAAATGTAAATTATAAGGCTGTTTGTAGGTGTATGGATTGGATAGCTAATAATTTCAAAGACAAAAGAATAGGTTTGCCGAAAATTGGAGCAGGATTAGCGGGTGGAGATTGGTCGATTATTCAGCAGATCATTGAAGAAAAAATGTTTGAGTGTGATGTTACTATTGTTGAGTATGTGTTTTAAGGATTTATGTAATGGTTTTTATTGGTAAGATTGATAATATACCATTTAATATAAAAAGTGCTGGAACAATATCTAGTTGTGAATGGTATTGCAAAGATACTGATAATGTGTCTTTAAATGCTGAACTTAATTGTCCTGTTTGTAATAAAAAAATAAAACCGTTGCGTTCTAAGAAGACTGAGAGTAAAGGGACATCATATCCTTGGGTTGGTTGTGATTATCAGGATGTATGTGATCATTATATTTCTGTCTGTTCGCATTGTTCTGTTCAATATAAATTTAAGATATTATATGAGCAATAAAATGGAATTGTTATGAATAAGAGAAAATGGGGAAGAATAGTACGAAAGTGGCGAAAGGATAGAGGTTATAGGACTAGAGATCGTACATTAAAAGGCAAAGATATTATTCTGAAATATATGAGTACGAAGATATGTTCTTTTATTAAAGGTAGAATGAATTATGTGTCTCTTGCTCGTAAGGTTTTCCCAGTACAACAATTGCCTGATGGAGCTTTGCCAATTTTTCACAAATAAAATTAAGGAATGGATCAGAAACTATCGCAGGGAAGTGGAATGCAGAGGATTGCGAATTTTTGATTCAAGGAGATAGAATGAGTGGAGTTAATAGTAGTGGATATGCTGTAGTTTTGTTAATTTTATGTGGAATAATTGTTTTTGTATTAACCTTGTTGCTATTTCTTTTTTTGAAGGTCTGTAATATTATTAGTTGGGGATGGATTTGGGTTCTTTCTCCTGGGTGGATTTTGTTTGGTATTATTGCTGCTACCTATGGAATTATGAGTTTAAAGTATGGAAAGAAATAATGTATTCTCAAGTAGCTATTTGTTTTAATCCCAGTGTTAGAGATCTTTGTTGCAAGCCCTATCCTAATCATAAGAAGGGTTGTCCTAATTTTGGCAAGAGAGATGATTGTCCTCCTCATTGTGAACTAATTACAGAATTAATTGATGTCGGAAAGCCAATGTATGCAGTCTATAATAAATTCAATATAGGCTCACATGCAAAAAGAATGAGAGAAAAACATCCTGAGTGGAGTGATCGACAGGTTTATTGTTGTTTGTATTGGCAACCGAAAGCCAGAAAACAATTGAAAGAGAACATATTAAAATTTAAAAAAGAGTTTAAGGATCTTTTTATTGTTAAGAATCCAGAAGCTTCAGGTATTGATGTAACAAAGACAATGTTAACAGCTGGAATTAAATTAGAATGGCCTCCAAAGAAATGGGCGTATCAAGTAATATTAGCTGGAACGCCTCTTAATGGAAATAAACAATGATTAAAGTCACCTGTAATGGTTGTTTTGATGGATTACACGCAGGACATATGTTTTTCCTAGGGTTTGCAGTTGCCCAAGGAGATGAATTAGTTATTGGTATTAACTCTGATGAATATATTAGGAATAGTAAGAAAAGAGAGCCTAATTTTACTGAAGAGGAAAGAAAGAAATCTTTATTAGACTTGGGATTCATAAAAAAAGTTGTTATTTTTAATGAAAGTACCCCAATTCAGTTTATAATGGACGAAAAACCAGATGTTCATGTAAATGGATCAGAATATGGAGAAAGATGTATAGAGGCTAGTATTTTAAAGGCAATTAATGCAAAATTGGTTTTAGTGCCTCGTATAGGAAAATGGTCAACGACTAATGGAGATAAAATATGAGTATGTATGAAGAAGCTTTAATATTTGCTACAGAACGACACGAAAGACAAACTCGATGGGATGGTGGAGCATATATTAAACATCCTGAAAGAGTAGCAGATAAATTTACTGATGATGTTAAAAAGACTGTAGCTATTTTACATGACGTTGTAGAGGACAAGAAAGCCACTCTAGAGGAAGTAAAGGATAAATTTGGACCTCAGGTAGCCAAATCAGTAGATGCTCTCTCTAGACGGCCAGGAGAGACATATAAGACGTTTGTAAAGAGAGCAGCAAAGGATTCTATTGCCAAGGAAGTGAAAATTGCTGATATTGAGGATAATATGGGTGATGTTCCTGTTAATGATGAGAGAACGAAGAAAAAATCAGATTCTTTAAGGAAAAGATATATTCCAGCTCTTTTATTCTTAAAAGGGGAAAGTGCAGATTATGAATGATTTACCTATATTAAATGCAGAGGACATATCTTATATTAAGAAAATTGGTCTTATTTTTAATGGCGCAATAGATAGAGAAATTCCATATGATTATAGGGGTGAAATAATAATAAATGGTAAGGGTTGTGGTCATAATTTTAATGTTTTAGCAATAGAAATGTTTAGTATAGCTCGTCCTGATGGTGTAATTTATGAAAATGAGAAAATTGGTATTTTGGTTGGACATGCAAGTGGCTTTATTGTGACGAACTGGGAAGAGGCGAAGAAACGTGGTGGAGAGTATTGGCAGGGGTGGAAGGACGGTCAGTTATCAGGCTATAGGGATGGCACTGAGAACGGCAAGGTTGAGGCAAAGATAATGATTGAGGAAACTCCACCTTGTGCTCAGTGTAAGTGGGAACCTTGCAGTACACAGACGCCAGATCATCCTTGTTCTGAATGTATTTATCTTGCAAATGATTGTTTTGAAAGGAAATAACAATGAAAAAAGAAATTTACGATATGTTGCCAAATTTTAATTTTGTTAAATCTCAATGTAGTGGGAAAACAGAGCAAGAGCAAATGGAAATTGTTAAAAAAGAATTGCTTGAGTCTTTGGAAAAACTTAATTCGGAGAAATAAAATGAAAAATAGTACTGGAGGTCCTGTTCGATTGTAACTCTTTGAAAGGAGGACAATTATGAGCAGGACAAGAAAATTTTATTCTGGTTGGCATCATCGGTCTACTAAGTTTCATTATCGTCAAAAGAAAATCTCTGGAGCAAGAAACAGAGAATTCGATGATTATGATTCCTGGGATGGTCCGTTGTTGTCTCGTCAAGCAAGAGAAGCTGGAAGAGTTGCAGAAAGACTCTATAAAAAGGGTTGGTCTGCAGAAGATATTATTAGAAAACTGAGAGAGCGTTATAAAATGTCTCAGCAGGAAGCCAGAGAGGTTTTGCCTTGGGATATGTTAAGAAATAAAGGTGATTGGACAGACAAACCAATTTGAGGAGAAAGAATGAGTCGAAATACTCCAATTAATGAAGGTAGAGAACTTTTAGCTAGAATGAATGAAGCTCGTGAAAATATGACTGTTCAGGAGAGGCATAAATTATTTGATGAAGTATGTGGTTATAGCGAAGATAAACCTTTTGGATCTTGCGAAAGAAGTTATTCTGCTGAGGAGTTTGGTGAAATATTAGAAAAAGTATGTAGTGGAATGTTTGAAACTCCTCTTACTTTTGACAATAAAGATTCTATTCAAGAGTATTTTAATGGACTAGAAGAGCTTGGTGTCACTGTCACTTGGAAAGACGAATTAACGCCAAACGAAGTAATTGGATTGCTTAAAAGTGCATACGATAAGATGCTTTCGAAATATGAAGATTTTCCCAGGAATTAGTAAAACAAGTCCTTTCTTCTTGTGGAGGTTGAGATGGCCATAACAAAAACTGAAAAGTATATCGTGTCTATTTTATTTGTTTCTTTAATTGCTACTATTGTTTTAGTTGTTTCGGGTTATTGGCAAGTTAAAAACAATGGAGGAGTTCGGCAGACAATTATTGATGCTGGTCGTGAAGTTAAGGACATAGGCAAAGAAATTATGAAGGAGTAGATAATGGGTAAAAGAATTGGTGATGAAGAAGCAATGAAAATTATCGACTCAAAATTAGATGAAGCTGAATTATTAGAAAAACCATCCGAAGTATTAACAGAATGTCGTTATAATATTAAAGAAGCTGGTAAAGTTGCTAGAAGGTTACATGCAATACCTATCAACTTCGGGAGAAAATAATGGGTAAAATGGTATATGGTAAAGAGGCAATGGATATTATTAATAAACGGCGCAAAGAACTTGGGATTGATTCTTTTCATTGTATTGTAGATGAAGAAACTCAGAAAAAATTTGATTCAATGCCAATAATTTTTGTAAATGAAGATGAAAAAAGCGAATGAATCATGGATAGCTAAAGATCAAGAAGATTACGAGAAAAAGGGATATTGGTAGAAGGAGAGTTATATGAGAAAGCTACTATTATTAGTGGTATGCTTATTTTCGTTTGGTTGTATTGAGGTTGAAAATAAGAAAGCTCGAAATATAAAGACTATAGAGATAGAAGAAGTACGAACATTTAAAGTAGAGTCTCCTAAAGAGATAGGAAAACCTATAAATGAAAATCCTGCTGTTATAAATCTTAGTTCTACTAATGGAGTTTCAATATCTAATAGTACAGGTTTTTTTATTAATTATAAAGAAAGAACTTATTTAATTACTGCAAGACATAGTGTAGAACATGGTAGAAAAATATCAGCTTTGCATACTAATACTGGTGTTGTGTCGTTTACTATTATAAAACATGAATTAAGTGAAAATCATGATATTGCTGCTTTTCTTATTGAATCTAAAAATAAATTAAATTGTTTATTTTTGTCAGATTAAGCGTTCCCAAGTCTATTCCCGAAATTGACATTGTATCTGGTTTCCCGGAAGGATGGCAATCAATTCCATGTAAGATTTTAGGATATCCAGGGGAATGGGGTTTTCGTGAGTGTAGGGGCAAGATTACACATAAACTTAGAATGCCTCTTTCTTCGTATATTGTTTCTACATGTGATACTGCTAACGGATTATCTGGTGCTCCTTGGATTGTAGAAAAGACAGGAAAAGTTATTGCAGTACATAGTAGTACCTTAGGAGAGGGAAAAGGTGAAAGATCTGGAGGTATTTCTATTGAATATTTAATTCCACTTTTAGAAAAAATGCTATAAATGGATACAATTTTTACAGTTACAGGAATAGACGAAAATAAAGGACTGACACCTCTTTCGACTAGATGTTTTGGTTGGTTTCCATCGGAGAAGCTTGCTAGTAATTATATAATAAAAAATTTAGGCGATATGCACGAAGAAAAATATTTGTGGTTAATAATAGAAGAATATCATTGGGGTGTATTTCCGGAAGCTAAAAATGAAAGTTGGTGAGAGTGGATTAAAGATAAAGATAGTGGTTATTGGGTAGAGTGTGGAAGACCTAAAGATTTTCCAGATTGTATTATTAATTGGGGAATAGCATGAGTGATACTATATATTTTAAACAGTGTGCTTTAAAATTAATAAATAAAGATGGTAGTGAGACAAATACTAAAAGCTGGATACCTGAAAAGTATGCAGTTAAGGGAAAATATGTTGAGTTAAAAAGTCGTGAAACTGGCAAATGGGTAAATGGATGGGAAGTGACTTTAGTAGGATTAAAAAGATTAACTGAGGAACAAATAGTTTTACAAAGTCAATTCCATAAAAAACAAAGGAAAGCGTCTGATATATGAAAAAAATATTTGTTATAATATTCTTGATAACAACTGTATTTTTATTAGGATGTCAACAGAAAACTCCAAAGTTAGGAGTTGTTAAAGTAATATATAAAGGTACATGAAGTCTTTCTGAGATGCTTCCTTCGTGTGAGGATGATTAAAATTATGTTAAATTGGGAGCATAGCTCAGTTGGTTAGAGCGCATCCCTGATAAGGATGAGGCCGATAGTTCGACTCTATCTGTTCCCACCAAAAAATTTAGATTGTCTAGATTCAATTTTTTTTGTAAGCTCTGGCGGAGTTTACCAGGAGAAAAAGGAGAATTAAGATGGCAGGCATTAAAGAAGCAATGAAGCGTGTAATGGAACATAGGAATGTAGGATTTGTTGTAGCAGAAGGCTATTTAAAAGAGTGTCAATGCAATGAGAATGTTGGCTCAAATGAAATAGAACATTGTGGCGAATGTGAAAAGATACATTATATTATTATTCGTTTAAAACATGATGATGGGTTAATTACTCAATATGATTATAAATCTGATATTCGTATTTCTTGTAATATTAATGTTAGAGATGAAGTTATTTTGATGCTGAATGATAATTGGAATGCAACATGGATGAGAACGAAAGATACAAAATTTTCACCACCAAAACCACCAAGATTACCAAGCTCACCAAAGCCACCAAAATCAAAGATATAAGAAAGTAAAAATGAATTTTTACGATTTATTTGCCATTTCACGAGAAGCCACACCAGAAGAAATTAAAATAGCCTTTAGAAATAAAGCTGTTTTATGTCATCCAGATAAAGGTGGTAGCGATGAAGAATTTAATAAAGTTCGAGTGGCTTATGAAACATTGATGGATGAAGAAAAACGTAGAATATATGATTTAACAGGAGAAGCAGACCCTAATTTTCATCCAGATAAAGACGGTCATGATTTGGCAAAAGCTATTGTTAGAAAAATAGGAATAGTAGATAAAAACGATATACTTACCCAGGCAATAAGCTTTTGTGTTATAGAAATACAAGAGAGAAAGAAAGTTCAAAATAGGTTGAATGAACAAAATGATTTAATTATTTCAATGAAGGGTAAGTTTAAACCTAAAATAGTTATATCAGAAGAATCACAAGAAAAAGTCGATAAAAAAGAATTTGATGAAGAAGTTATAGATGAACTACTAGAAGCTAACGAAGAAAAAGAAAAGATTAATATTTTTGATGAAGTTTATGATGAATTAAAAATAGAAGTAGAAGCAGAGATTTCAAGAATATCAAAAGCCGTATTAGTAGCAGAAACAGCTCTAAAAATACTTCAAAATTATGAGCCTGCAAAGTAATGTCGAAACAAAGAACATCATTTTTGGAGAGCTAAGTGAAATACACTTACTTGCGAAAAGTAGAAGAAATATACGAGAATAGATATAAATTAGATCTAGGTCCTGAAGAAACTGACTTAATAAAATATCTTGCAACCTCTATATTTATCAATGGTTTCTATCTATCTAAGAACAAAAACAAAAAATAGATGAAATTTATGGTAAACTTTGTTAAAATTAGCGTTATTTTCATATAGATAGTTTTTCTACGACTCTATAAGGGTCGACATAAAGGAGAGAAGAATGCATGAGACATTGAGATTTACGATTCAGGGTGTAGTACCAACAATTCTTTGTAATGGGCAAACCTCAGATCCACTTAACAAATTTGCCAAAGCATTGAAGAAAATTACGAGTAAGAAGAACAAGACAGAAGAAGATCACAAAGAAATGGCTAAGCTTGAATTTATGGCTTGTATGTATGTCGATGAAAAAGGACATCCATGTTGGCCAAGTGATAATCTGGAAGCAATGATTATCAAAGCAGCAGCAAAATCAAGAAAAGGTACTGATGCAAAGTCAGCTGTCTTTATTGAAAGTCATGCCCCTCTTATGTATGATGGTCCTAAAACTCCTGAAGCTCTTTGGAAGCACCGCACAATGGATGCGAATCCTTTTGTTTTGAGAGCTTCTGTTGTTGTAAATAGAAATAGAGTAATGCGTACAAGACCTATCTTTAGAGATTGGGCTTTGCAGTTTGATGTACATTTTCTTATTGATATGTTTGAGAGAGATCAGGTTATTGATATTCTTGAAACTGCAGGAAGAGTTATTGGTCTTTCTGATTGGAGACCTAAGTATGGTAGATTTAATGTAGTTAAAGCTGAATCTATTACATATGAGGAAGGGAATAAGAATGGCGAAGAAAAAGAGCAGCCTGAAGAAAAAGTGGACGGGGAAGAGGTTAGTACCGAAGGGCAAGGAGTACTTGAAGAAGTATCCAGTTGATTTTGATTTAATCGACTATGGAGATACTGTTCCTAATTGTGTTTTGGAAGAGTTCTATGGAGTTCCTGAAGACGATGAGAGATTTCGCTTCAGCCAAATCCAATTCATTCAATATATGGATAGAGAATTGAGATCAAGAGGTAAGGTTTGTAACATCTGTGTTAGAGAAGGACAAATCCGAATTCTTACTCATGAAGAAGCCGCTGAATATAACAGGAAAAGATTTAACTGTCATATTTCAGGAATGGCTAGAACTCATGAAAAGAATATGAATGTTGATCGTGACTTTTTAACAAACAATCAGCAAGAAAAACATGATCATACAGTTATATTTCAGAGCAAGATTCTTCAGTCTATATTAAATGTCAGAGCAGAACATCAAATATCAATGGTAGAAAGAAAGACTCCTGGACTTATGCACATTAAAGCTCTAGATGCTGTTGTGATCCCTGACGACGTATAGGAACAATATGATTAATAAAATAAGACCCATAAAAGATTTGGAAGGAAAGACTGTTGTAAGATATGAGGTTGAATGTGATTTGATTCTTTCTTATGATTCAATGTGTTGTTTTGTTGTTGATGAAGATTATGAAATGGAGTATGAAGATAAAGTAATAAAAGTAGCTTGTACCCTTCCTGGAGATTTTTTTGAGCCTCTTCAGATTAATGTAAAAGTTCCTGAAGAATTGATGGCTGGAATAGAGGGGCAAGTTCAAGAGGTTCAAATTCCCATTTCTATTGATGATGAATCTCAAAACATTATTATTAAAGAGTCAGTTATAAAAGGAAATGGATTCTTTCGTTCTGGTATTATTGGAATGTTAAAAAGAGCTATTTGTGTTTTAGACAAAGAATCTGTAGAAGAAGAGAAGAAGACTAAAAAATTTGGGTTAAGAAGTTGAGGATAAGAAATGAAGAAACTTGTAATAGGAATTGATAAAGAAGAAATAGAGAAAAAACAAAGATATGATTTGATTCCTAGATCTTTAACGTTAGGATTGATAGAACTAGGTTATTCTAATATATCTATGACGAGGTTAAAAGATAAAGATGGACAGATTCAGATACAAATAAAAGATGAGTCTTAATGTATTTAAGGGGGTGTGTCGGAACTGGCATACGAAATTGACTTAAAATCAATTGCTCTATGAGATTGGGGGTTCGAATCCCCCCACCCCTACCACTTTAAGGACTTATTTTTATGTTAAAAATAGAGAATAAACCTACTTATGGAAAGAGCCTGTTAAGTGTTGTTTATAAAGACTTCAAACGAATGCAGTTAATACAGCAAAATTCTATTCGAGCTTCTTTTAATTATTATTCTTTACGATCATCATCTTTAGACAAGAAAAAATAAATATGGATGTCCTTTCTGCAATTAGCGATGCATTTCAATATTTAGAGAGTAGGGGTGTTTATCCAGAAAAGATTATTTTTTCAAAAGATGCTTTTATAAATGCCAGAAAAGATTGTCAATTTGAAGAATTTTATAATAATTCTAAAAATGGTGGTATGAAATTATGGGGAGCAAATTGCTATGTTGGTAATATTCCATATATATCTTCTTTTGCTTGTGTTGGAATGAATCAAATAGTAATAGGAACGATTTAATTAAGGACTAAAATATGAATGCAATGCCAAAAAAGATGTATGAAGATCTAGAAAAGTGGGAGTCAGATGGATTCACTATTATTCCTAATGATGAAATAGAAAAAGGGATAAGGGGATTTTCGGTCTTCAAAAAAACTGGTGAGAAAGAAGAATCATACAACCCATATTGGTATATGTTTGGTGGCTCTCTTAAATCAGATATTATTATTGCTGAAAATATTGACGATGTAATTTCTTTTTGGAGTGACAATAAAGAAAATACTTTTGCCTGTAATGATTTAATAAGACAAATGATAGGAATGGCTTGTCCAGATATAGAAAATGGATCTATGGTAATTCTTCAATGGAAAATAGCTGAGCATAAAGAGTGGAAAAAAGATTTTCCTAGTGGATTGAATGATATTTTTGAATCTAAAAAGATTAATTCCTGGAAAGACTATGATGTTGAAAAGGAATAAAATGAAACCTATTGATGTACTTGCCGATGCTTTTGCCGAAATTGAAAGTAAAGATGAAAAAGTGGTGGCGGTATTGTTGGACAAAGATGCAAAAAAAGTACTCAGTAAGAAGAAAAAGACAAGAAAAGCGATAAAAAAGAAATTACTGTTTGGAGCAAAGGTGTTAAAAGTAAAGCTTCCAGTAAAGTGTGCGTTTATGTGTATTGGAGAAAATGGAAATCTAAAGGGAGTTTGTCTTTTAAGAACAGAAGAACCAAGAGGGATTCTATGAAGATACGAAGCGGATTTGTTAGCAATAGTTCAACGAGCTCTTTCGTTGTTGTTGGTTTTGAGGTTGAAGAAGAGAGATTTTCAAATAAAGATTACCTGATTAAATTATTTGAAGTAGAAGAGTCAGATATTCCCAAAGATAACGACGGTATTGACGATTTGCTTTATGACTCTAGAAATCATAAAAATATTTTCTTAGCACTTCATGACGAGGATGGAGCAACCAAGGGTAATCATTTTATTGGTATATTAGTAGATGATGCTGAAGATGGTCAATTTGGGGATGCTTCTTATGATTTTGATGAATTAAAAGAAAAAGCTGAGGTTCTAAAACAGAATCTTGGAGCTGATGACGCTAAGGTTGTTCTTAAAGTTGGAGTAAGGTGTTGTTAGATTTTATTTAATGTGGAGGACGTATGGCAGATCAAGAGAATAAAGCACCTAAGAAAAAACGTGCTTCAAGAAAGCGAAAAGACAGCAAGGGAAACAGCAAACAAGATGAAGCTATTAAGAAAAAGAAGGAAGATAAAGAACACGAGCAAAGAGTGTCAAAGCATTCTCAATGGTTTAAAGCTCAATTAGAAAAGAGCGCAAAAGAAAACAAAAAGAAAAAGGACAATGGATAATTTGGATGGAGATGAAAAAAGAAACAAAACTAAGAAACCAAAAAGTAAATCCCCCACAATTAGAATTCTACCGTCACAAAATGAAAGAGATATTGAAAAAGTTTATACCGATCATAGTATACAATTAGATAGAAAAAAAGTTAAGACATTTAAAAATTCATATAGTATTAAAGAGTTTGAATTGTTAGCTGCAGAAGGAAAAATTCAAGAAGCATATTGGGCATCATATATATTAAGAAGATTAGGAGTAGAAGTTGACGAGTCTATTCTTGAGAAAGTAAAATTAAATGTAGAGTTTCATTGGCCAGATTTGTATAGAGATAAAATGATTAATGGAGAGTAATGAAATGGAATGGGATCCGAATTGAAGGGAGTGTATAGGACCGAATTGGATTAAAACGGGAATTTTTAAGTTTATTTGGAGAAAGATATGAAGAAAATAAGTATGTTGTTAGCAATTGTGTGTTTAATGTTGGTAGGATGTGATTTTCAGAGTGCTAATTTTTCTAGTATGAACGCACAAAGAGCGGGTTTAAGGGACGCAGCAGATATTTCAGCAACCTTGGCTCTTGATAATGTTAGTTCTACAAATGTTGATATTGTTTTAAATGAGACAAAGGGAGTTGCTTCATCGGCAATTAAATTCCTTGATACTGGAAATATTGGAATTCTTACAACAGGACAGCTAAGAATTGAATTGATTAAGATTATTCCTATTGATTATCAAGTGTGGGCTGATTTGGCTTTAAGTTATGTAGCTCAATATAATTTGGATCCAGGAGTTGTCGGAAATAAAACAGTTAGTCATTTAAAGGAGTTTTTCTACGGAATTAAAGTAGCTACCTATAGATACTCCAAAGGTGATAGAGAACTTACAAATACAAGGGAGATTGTTTCTCTTAAAGAAGATAAAATTAAATATAATCAGATTTTACTTCAACAAATGAAATAAAGTAGCGCAGAGTAGGCGATAGAAGTGCAATCCAACAGAGTGGAAAGAAAAGGGTTTTTAAATTAATTTTTAATAATGAAATAGATCGCAGTGTAATGAAGGTGAACCGAGAAGATAGTAATGCAATGAAATGGAGTATAGCGGAATATTTTAATTATTTTTTATTTTAGTGCTTGACAAACTATCTGCTTTGGGTTATATTCTTCATTGCGCTGGTGAGATGTTTCAAATTTTTATGGGAAGTGACGTTCAGAGTTACTTCATGATGAGAAAAATACTCTGAACAATTGTGCTCCCGTTTTGAATTTTTGAGTGTGGGTAGTGAAAGGAAGAGATACTTCTTACGATAGAGAAAAGGGGCCATAGAGCCCCTAAAAACTCTCTTTCTACTGTTCTCCCACTTCTCATTTTCATTTCGGTAACACAATCTCTTCTTATTATATTCTTCCACCTATGTCCTTTTTAAGGGTGTTTTTGAGTGTGGATAGTGAACAAAGGAGAAAAGAATGGGTACTGTTAATAAGAAAGCAACAAAGTCAATTAAGGCACGTAGAGCTCGTAAGGCTCATAAAGAGTACGCTGCAAAAGAATCTCACAAGAATTTTATGGATGGACCTTCATATAAAATTGGCGATCCTGTTTTTAATTTGAGACTTGCTGCTTCATCGTGTTTTTTCGGTGAGCCAATGTTTTATCACTCAGAAAATAAGAAATCTAGAAGCTCATCTCGTTATGATTCTCTTAGTATTAATCAGAGAAGTTATTTGCGTGAGACTTTGGATGCTGTTGATCTTTTGGAATGGCGTGGAAAGTCTCCTGCTGAATTGATTGAGTTTGCAATTGATGCTGCTTTGGATTACGATGCAGAAGCTACGTTGAAAGAGGCAGTTCGTCTTCGTAATGAGGATTATATTCGTACAACTCCTCAGATTATCATGGTTCGTGCTGCAAATCATGAGGCTGTTAAGGGAACTGGTTTGGTTCGTAAATATGGTCCACAGATTATCAAGAGAGTTGATGAGCTTGCTGTTCAGACTGCGTATCAGATCGAGAAGTTTGGTCGTAAGGGTATTCCTAACAGCTTGAAGAGTAAAGCATGGCGTGATGCTTTTGCTAAGTTTGATGAGTATCAGCTTGCTAAGTATCGTATGGAAAATCGTGATGTTAAGACGGTTGATGTTATGAATCTTTGCCATCCTTCTTCTGATGCGGTTTCTAAGTTGGCAAAGGGACAGTTGAAGATTTCTGGAAAGACCTGGGAAGCTTTTATTTCAGAAAATGGTAGCTCTAAGGAAACATGGGAAGAGGCTATTTCTTTGATGAACCACATGGCTCTTTTGCGTAACTTGAGAAATTTGCTTGAGAATGGAGTGAGCACTAAGAAATTCCTTAAGAAGTTGACTGAAGGTGTTGAGGGTGCTAAACAGCTTCCTTTCCGTTATTACAGTGCATATCAGGCTGTAGCTAATGGAGGTGGATCTCAAGTTGCTCCTGTTCTTGATGCTATTGAGGATTGTTTGGAAATTAGTTTGAATAATGTTCCTCATTTTAATGGTCGTGTAATGTCTCTATGTGATAACTCAGGTTCTGCATGGGATAATACGACAAGTTCACTGGGAACGATGCATATGGCTCAGATTGCTAATTTGACTGCTGCTATAACTGCTCGTGTTTCTGATGAGGGGTATGTTGGTATCTTTGGTGACCGTTTGAAGGAGCTTGGAGTTAGAAAAAAGAGTTCTATTTTCGATCAAGTTAAGGAAATGGATTCTATAGGACACGGTATTGGTGGCGGAACAGAGCATGGAATTTGGTTGTTCTGGGATAAGGCCATCAAGAAAAAGGAGCATTGGGATAGTGTATTTATCTACAGTGATATGCAAGCTGGTCATGGTGGTTTGTATGGAACTGGAGGATATAGCAATTATGTTTGGGGAGGTAGAGGTGGTGGTCATGAATATATTGATGTTCCAAAGCTGATCATGGACTATCGTGATAAGGTAAATCCTGATGTTATGGTTTATTGTGTTCAGGTTGCAGGATATCAGGACACCATTATTCCTGAGTTTTACGACAAGACGTACATTCTTGGCGGATGGGGAGATGGATTGTTGAGATTTGCTGCTAGTATGTCAAAAATGAATCAACAGTAATATTTTGGGGGCATAAAGAGTTCCTTAAACTTATGCCAAAGAATACTCTTCGTCCCTTTTTAATTTTTATAAGGCACATGGGGTTCCTTAAAATTTCATTGGAGAAAAAATACCCCTCGCCTTTTTACTTCTATTTTGGGCAAACGAGGTTCCTTAAATCTTATTGAAATACCTCTCGCCCTTTAAGGAGAAATCATGAATGCTGCATTGTTAAGATTGTTCAATGGTGTAAAGGTTAGCAAAAAGAAGAAAGAGAATAAGATTAAGAAGTCTGTTCTTAAGCGTACCATTAAAAATGGTTATGTTTTGCATCCTTCTATTGATCCTAAAGATAAAACTCTTGATGCAATCGAGAAGGTTGTTGGGATTTCTGGTAAAAAGGCTAATGCATCTTTTCATAAGTCCTGGAAGGTTGTACAAGAGTCGTCTAATGAAACGTTGGTGCTTCAGCAGATTCTTCACTATATTACTACGTATGGTTTCCAGAATATGGGTATTTTTAGTGATAGTACTGTATATATTCCAGATGAAGTCCTAAAGGTTCCAAAGGTTAAGAAAATGCCTTTGACGGTTGTTAAGGCAATGACTTCAAAAGATATTCTTAAAGCTATTGTCAATTTGGGTTCTGGAATTGCTTTGCTTCAGGAAACTCTTGATGACATTATGATTATAGTAGAAGCAAGCAAATTTGATAATAAATTTGTTGAAGAAATTAAGAATAGAGAATTGAAAGCTTTGCTTTATGATTTTTATGGAATTTGTCCTTCAGAGCCAGTAGAGTATTTGCGTTATGTGGTTAGTAAGTTAACAGATGAATCTTTGCTCATCAAGAACAATGAATTGATTGAGAAGATTAAGGGATCAAGTGGTAAGTTCCTGGATGAATTGATCAAGAATGCACCACAGGATTTGGCTTCGATTTTCTTCAGATTTAAGCCTCTTTTCTTGGCTATGAAGACTATTAGCAGAAGAAAGGACTTCTTCAATCGTTTGAGAAAACAGGCTAATAAGATGCATAAATCAATGCCTGAAGATTATTTGAACAATGTTACGGCTCATATTAAGAATAAAGACCTTAGTATGAGTACCTTGAAGAAAAAGGTTGCTAGTGCGACTGTTTTCAGAAAGATTCGTTTGGCTTATGCTCTTAACTTCAGATTGAATTCTCCTGAAGCAATTGTTTACCGTGTTCGTAATGGACGTGGTTGGGCATCTGATTTTAATTGGGCAAGTGGATTTGGAGAAACTACAAAGGATGCTCTTAAGGTTGTAGTTAATTCAATTGCTGATGATGTTCGTAAGAATGTTGATGGTAAGGATTTTTATATTCCTAGTACTGTGAATTATGCATTGCCAGCGACAGAAAAACAGTTCACAGGAAATTTGCCAACAGGTTCTTATGTTACTGTTCCTGAGGATTTGATTTTTGGAATTCACTGGACAAATACCCAAAGATCTATTGATTTGGATTTGTCATTGGTAAGTATTGAAGGAAAAATTGGTTGGGATGGAGGATATAGAACAGAAGGTAAAAATATTCTCTTTTCCGGAGATGTAACCAATGCTCCAAAGCCAAAGGGTGCATCTGAGCTCTTTTATATTAAGAAAGGTGAGCCTAGTATTAGAGTGTTGATGGTTAATTATTTTAATTATGAAGATGATGATCCTGTACAGTGTAAGATTATCGTTGGTCAAGAGAAGGTTAGCAAATTTGGAAAAAACTATATGTTAAATCCAAATAAGATCATTGCTTCTACCAATATTAACATCTCCAAAAAGCAAAATGTTTTGGGGTTGGTAGCAAATGTAGATGGTGAGAATAGAGCTTATTTTGCTAATGTAAGTATTGGAAATTCTATTACTTCGTCTATGAATGCGAATTCGGAGAGAACAAGACAGTATATGATTTCAAGTCTTATTAATTCTTTGAGTTTGAAGGATATCTTGGTAATGGCTGGAGCAAATGTAGCAGAAGAAAAGCCAGAAGATGATTTTATTGATTTGTCACCAGAAGCATTGGATAAATCGACTATCATTGATGTAATTAAGCCTCAATAAAGGGTTTATATGTTTTGATTAAAGGATCGTACTTTGTGCGGTCCTTTTTTTGTTTGATGGGTATAATATAGATATATGGAGGATTTTATATGTCTGTTAGGTTTAGAAGAGCGACACACGATAGAGAGTCTAATTATGTAGGTCCAGCAGTAGAAGAGGTGTGGGATAAGGTATGGAACTCCGATGAACATCCTGGCGGTTTTATTGGACATATGTTAGATTCAAAAAAGGAAATTTCTTTAGACGAGCTTTTCGACAATACAAGACGTTATGAAAATGATTGGCACGAAGAACATGAAGAACCATATAAAGTTCTCTTGGCTCTTTCTGAACTTATTAGAGTAGGTGCTGTGGAGGCAATAGAAAATGAGTAAATATAGAATTGTTTCTAATGGAGAAGAATATAGAATCCTAATAAAAATTTCTCTGTTCTTTATTCCTTTTTGGTTTTATTTGAAAAGGTCAGTGTCAATGCCTGGGGGATTCGCATCTCTCATAGTAAATTTTAAGACCTTAGAAGAGGCAGAAATAAAAGTTAAAGAGTTAGTAACAAAAAAGAAAAAAAGAGAGTGGAAAATTGTAAAGGAATATGAAGATGGAAAATGATTATTATTTCATTCTTGGCGTTGAAGTGACAGCAACCAAACAAGAGATTAAAGACGCATACCGAGAAAAATCAAAGATAGTTCATCCAGATAAGGGTGGAACTACTGAAAAATTTACCGAGTTAAATGAAGCATATAAGGTTCTTTCTGATGATGAAGCCAAGAAGATATATGATGCAACCGGGAAGAGCATATATAACCCAATAGAAATAGAAGAAGAAGCTAATAACTTATTGGTTGGAGTGTTTAACGAGATTATAGAAGTAGATCTTTCTCAATTCAAATATGGAATACTTGGTTATATATTAGAAGAGCTAAATTCAAGATTACATGCC
>Ga0114918_10001052_pt1 | contig 24397 bp, 33 predicted proteins | sample LantaG_FD_87015 | JGI IMG/M metagenome (GOLD analysis project Ga0114918, IMG submission 87015) | Deep subsurface microbial communities from Baltic Sea to uncover new lineages of life (NeLLi) - Landsort_02402 metaG | ecosystem: Environmental > Aquatic > Marine > Oceanic > Sediment | place...
TCATGTTTGTTATTTAATTAGTATATTATACTAATATATATAAATATTCGAAAGTCAAAAAAGGTATTATATGATATTATTTATGTTTATTTATTATTGTTTTTTATGAAGTTATTCAATACTCTTTCATATCACAAAGATACAAAAAAAAATTATAAAAATAACTTTTTATTAAAAATAAATGTATCTTTACCCATGAGCTACCCATGAGCTAAAGATTTATTTGTTTTCTTTGGTGGTCAATATAAAAAAATTTAACAAAAAAAAGAAGTCAATTGACTTCTTTTTTTTGTTAAATTCTATTATTTACTTTTTATGCAAAAGTTAGGTAAATCTTTCTATCATCACGTAATAATGAAATCACTTTAACTTTTATTTCATCACCAACACTTAATTTTCTGTTGTTTTTGACTATATAAGTTGTTTGGATTAACCCAGCAGTTTCTTCGTCCAATTGAATAAGAGCACCAAAGTTCCTAATATCTCTTATTTTTCCTGTTAATATTTTTCCCACTATTATAGTATCCCATAGTGATTCTTTAAGGATTTGTGTAAGAATAATTTTATTATTTTTGATAACTTCTTTAACATAGAAATCTATTTTCATTCCTGGTAAAATTTCATTCCATCTATCATGCCATTCTTCATCGATATTAGCTTTATGTACCATACCTGTTAAACAATTAGAACTATTTTCTTCTGCGCTAAATTGTACAAAAACCCCAAATGGTGTAGTACCAGTCACATCACCTCTATAAACTTTACCCGTCATTAGTTTTTTAACTTCTGTTGGTATTAAAGATTGTAAATACTTTCTTCTAGAAACCACATATACACCTTTTTCTTGTTGAAGTGTTTCTAACATAACTTCAAAAGTAGTTCCAATTATAGACTCATTATTAACCAATTTATTAACATCTGCTAATGTGTTTGGCATAAAGCCTTCAACTGTAATATTATCCATGTGAATATTCATCATATATCCAGCTGGGATAAGAGATTTTACTGTTGCTATTATAGGCATTCTAGTTTCATAATAATTATCCATTTTACTATGAACTTTTTGTTTAATTAATTCTGTAATAGAACCACTTATTAAAAATGGGTTGTTAGAAATTTTAGTCACTAATACATCAATATTATCACCTAATTTTAGTTCAGTCAACATAGTTAATTGTTTTGGTTTATCAACATATATATAATCTTTGTACCCAAAGTCAATATATATTTCTTTTTCTTTTATTTCTCTAATAACACCATTTACAACTTCGTTAACTTTAACATCCCGTAAAGATAGGAAAGATTCTTCCATCATATTATACATTTCTAAATATTCTTCAGAAATATCACCTTTACTTTTTACTTTTAAAATTTTCCTATTAGTTAAAAATGGAAATGGATCTGGTAGGCTACCAATATTTTTACCTTCAATTAATTCTTCTTTAATCATACTTTATTTTTTTATCGTTAAACTTTATTTAATTATTTTAATTACGTTATATATGTTAGAAAAATAAAAAAGTTTAATTATAGATTAAAGATTATATTTATTTTGATCTCTATGTAGTGGTATAATATCATTGGAATGATCCCAAGTTTCTGAATGAAGTATGTTATCTCTTTTAAGATCAGGAATATCACTTAAATCCCAATATACATCCATATAATTAAAATTAAATGTCACTGCAAAAGTCTGTTCTGTAACATCAAAAGATTGATACATTAATCTAACCTCTGATAATGATTTAAGTAATGCAGATCTAAATACAACCGAATATAAAAAATCTCCATCTTTATCTAAAACGTAGAGACTCAACCAAGGCATATAATATTTTCTTGTGTTATTATAGTATTCATTGAAAATTTGTTGCATCATAAAATAATTTGAATGTGAATCAACACTTCTTAATGTTATATCTAATGAATTTGCAAATGTGTCATATATATTACCAGCAGGTTTATATTCAACTTTTTTACCAAATTTATGAACTTGGTCAGAACCCTCATAAGACAAACTGGGAAAGACTATTTCTTTTATTGAAGAGTTGAGATATGACATTGGATCCTCATAAGGTATCCAATTTTTATCTAAATATTTTTTTAATCTTTTTTCTACTTCAATTGATAAAAAATCACTTGGAAATTGAAATAAAAATTGATTTGATTGTGAATTTATTCTCATATTCTATATATTAAAATTTATTCTGATGTTATTTTGTTATATTCAACACCTTGGTTTTTATATCTTTTTAATGGTAATACATCTATTTTATAAACATATGGATTATTTATTAAGTTTATATATTGTTTTTCTGATATTTCAGACGCCATAATTACATTATCTCTCATAAAAACTACTGTACCCCCACTAGCAATAATATCATTTTTTATTTCCTCATTATATGTTGAATTTGTAAATAAATCTGTTTGTGTTGATGTCATTTTTTTTTATTTTTTTTATAATATTGTTGTTGTTGGTAATATTGTTGTTGTTGGTAATATTGTTGTTGATGTTGTTGATGTTGTTGATGTCGTTGGTAATGAATCAATTGTATCATATACCACAATTCTTAATTTCTTTTGATTATATCCAAATGGACTAGTTGCTGTTATTATAACAAAATATGCGTCAGGTATCATAGCAACACCCTCTATTTCTATACCATTAAAACTTAAACCTAAAGGTAAAATTCCAATTATATTATAACTAACACCACTACTAGGTGTAGATGTTACGATATAATTAACACTTGTATTTTCTTCAACTATTATTTCATTTTCACTTGTTATAACGGGGGGTATTCCAACATCAATTGTTAATTGTTTAGAATCTGATGTAGTTAAACCAGATACACCAATATCCACAACAAATGTTCCACCTGAACTAAATATACCACTTATGATATTATTATCTAAATACACACCAGAAGGTAAATCAGGAGTAACTGAATAAGTTTTTGGTGATGGTCCAATTGCATTTATATCATAAGAAAAGAATGTGCCTAGTTTATTGATAACATTTAAATTTGTGTTTATTATTTCAACATTTTCATTAATTGTCAATTTTAATTTTTTAGTATCAAACCCAAACTCATTTATAGCCTTAAATGTTATATTAAATACCCCTACATCTTCTGATGTTCCATTTATTATATTAGTATTATTTAATGATAAATTACCATTATAATTTTTAGGTGTTATAAATTCATACCTAATTGGTAATGTACCTATAGATGACATTTTATAATTAAATTCTTCATTTGTTAATGCGGATAAAGTAAATAAAACATTTGTTATTGTTGGTGTAATTTCTATTTCATTTGTTTTTGTATCTCCTGATACATTATTATCAATTAAATTAGATATATATATTTGATCAATTAAATTAATATCAACATCCCCATATTTTTTTAATGGTAACGATTCCATGAAATTTATATTATTATCATTTAATAATTCACTATACAAATCATCACTAATTTCGGATGCAATTATTATATTATCATATGAATATAATATAGTTCCACCATTATCTCTAATATTATCTTCTATGTTTATATTAGTTTTTAATTCATTGCTAGAATTTAATAAATCTAATAATTCATTTATATTATTTTCATTTGCCATATTATGTTGCGTTTTTATATTTTGTATAAATTATAACTGTTTTTCCTGCTTTTGGCCAGTCTGGATCAGTTGATGTATCATTTGTTGATTGTGATAACGGAGCTTGTGTAACACTATTATTTGTACCATAATTTGTTATAGATTCATAATCAACAAATGAAATATCTTCATAGAATGAAAATGTACCAGAATATAGTAATGTCTTCACTTTATTTGATATTATTGATAAATAAAAATTATTATAACCTTTGTTATATATTACTTTTAAAACATTTATATCATTTTCTAATATTTTAAAATTAACTATACCATTTTTATAATCGTTATAAACTTCTCTATAAACACTTTTATCTATAGATTGTGTATCTGATCTAAAAGTTAAAATTAACTCTGAATTAACTAACAAATTTGATAAGTCATATATTTCCATTTGATTTTCTGATGTACTTAAAGCTGGTATTTGCGCTAATCTAAATTGTATAATATTATCAAAAGGTGTAATAACAATATTCAATAATCCCATACCTTTATAATCACTAGTTGAGGTTGGACTATTTACTAATATTTTAGCTACTTCAACTAATTGAGGTGAATTAACTTTTATTATTTCTGTTTGCAAATTACCTGAGAAATAATCTTCACCTAAAACAATTTCATCTGGTTTAGCATTATAAATTTTCATTTTATTTAAGTTTGTAACATTAAGACACATCAATTTCTTACCATATTTTTGAATATTATCATCTAACCCAAGAGTTGTGTATTTGGTTATAGTGCTCATGTCAACTAAATCAATAACTCTCATAACAACTTTAATAGCAGCAGTAGTATTACTAAATGTCAATATTGGTCTATAGTATATTTCTTTTGTAAAATCTGTTGTAACTGAAACAGTTTGCATGTTCGTTTGTATGTTTTCTTCATATAAATAAATATCATATTCTATTCTTAACCGTCTACCTTTATTTTCAACTTCTTCTATAAAATTATCTAAATTTTCATTTGATTCTCCATATGTACCTTTAATCACAAAAAAATCACCATATGTTGATTCATTTATAACCACACCTAATGTTTCATATTCTGGAACTTTTGAAAATGATGTCCGATACGCCTCTGATGCATAATAATATGTGTTCCCTAATACAATTTCTTTTGTATTTAAATATTGAAAATCTATAAATATTGGACCATTTTGACTTAATCCAATCCCATTAGTTAAATTTGAATTTATTGAATTTTCAATTGCTGAATTTGTTGATCCACTTCTTTGGTTTGATAAATAATTTATTGAAGGTATTTCAAATTTATAATATTTACCCCATTCTTGTTCATCATATATAAAAGGAATTGCTAAATTTGTATAACCTGATGTATTAACATTATCAGTAGTATCAAAGAATATATTAGATATCTCATATATATCTTTATTATAAAAACCGTATGCAAATATTTTTAAATATAACCCAATATAACCTTCCAATGTAAAGTTATAATTTGTTGGTAAATATATTTTAACAGAGTCATATTGTACAGGAGCAGAACTATAATCTTGTTCCTGTAAAAAATTATATTTTACTGTATCTATTAGTGTAAATTTATTTAAAACTGAATCTAGTTGAAATAAATTATTATCTATATTATTAATATTTGTCGTAGATAAAAAATTTCTTCTCCTATTGTTGTTTAAATTAGTTATTACTTTATAATTTTCACTTATATAATACTGACTATCAAATGTCCACTCCATTAGAACATTACTATTTAGTTTAACAAATTTTGAAACTTTAGCCATTATATTCTTATTCTTTTTTTCTATATATAAAAAATTAAACTTTATCATTTATTATTTATAAAAAATAATAAATTAATATATTTATTATGACAAATTCAACATTAAACAGTGGGGTGAGTAATATTACATCAAGCACATATGGAACACTCACAACAACAAATACAACATACCCAGGATATAACTTAACATATGATAATAATACAAATCAGATAGTTTGGAATAACAGTTCATCATCATTTAATTGGGGCGTAGACGTAGCAATTGATGAATTATGTAAATTACCATATACTATAAACTTTTCAGTAGATAAAAAATCTCAATTATATAATAATATATTTAAAGTTAGTGAAAAATATTTTATATTTAATTGTAAATTAGATAATAATATTTTAACACCATATGAATATCTTATGGAATTAATTGAAGATAAAATTAAAATCGATGTTAAAATTGATATATCTGATGTACTAACTGTTAATTATCAAGGATTAATATTTACAAAAATAAAAAATAATTTTACATTTGGGGATAAATGTGATTTTAGTAAATTGAAAGTTAAATTTAAATATGATGAAGTTTTATTTGAAAATCATAAATTAACAAATAAACAAAAAAGAACAAAAAAGTTAAATAAAATAATGAAAGGATAATGAAAGTTATAATCATTAACGGCACTGGAGGGAGTGGCAAAGATGAATTTGTTAAATTATTTAACAAAAAATATAAAGGTAAATGTTTAAATTGGTCAACTATTGATATAGTAAAAAAAATAGCAAAAGATGAATTTAATTGGGACAATAAAAAAACAGATAAATCAAGAAAATTTTTATCTGATTTAAAAAAATTGTGGACAGATTTTAACAATGGACCATTTTTAAAAATGATAAATACAATAAAAGAATTTGAATATAACTTTAAAATACCAAACCAAGAAAATATTTTTTTTGTGCATTGTAGAGAACCAGAGGAAATACAAAAATTTGTAGATTATTACAAGGAAAAATGTATTACATTATTAATAGATCGTGATGTTAATGTCCCTGATAATTATTCTGATAAAAGTGTTTATAATTTTATATATGATTATTCAATAAAAAATAATGGCACTTTAAAAGAATTAGAAAAAAAAGTTGAGATTTTCATATTAAAAATAAAACCTGATAATTAATTATCAGGTTTTATTTTTAATATATATTATCATATTCTTCATCATGAATAAACTTACTTTTACCTTTTCTTGAATATTCTTTTTTAGATTTGTGAATTTTGTGTTTTGGTGTCCACCCATTTTCATTCTCTAACTCAGCGTCTCTACTACCTTTTCGGTTTGCTTTAATGTAATCATTATTATTTCCCATGATATAATTTTATTGTTTTTAATTAATATGTTACAAATATAAACATAATTTTTTAAAATAAAAAATCCTGATGCTAAAAATAACATCAGGATTTAATTTTCTGGGACTTCTTATATTAAGATTCTATCTTAATATCATTTGTTAAAATGTCGCTTGAATCAATATCTTTTTGTGATAACTTAATGAGTTTAACTTCATCAGATTTTTCAACATATCTTAACGATATTCTATCACCTTCTGATATTTCTTCATTAATAATAGCATCCGTGATAAGATCTTCAACGTGTTTTTGAATTGCACGTTTAAGTGGCCTCGCACCATACTTTTCATCGTAGCCATTTTCAAAAAGATAATCTTTCAAAGATTTAGTTATATTGACAATGTAGCCAATTTCTTTCAATCTTTCAAGTGTTATTTTAAGTTCAACATCTACAATTCTACCAATATCATCTTTTGTTAATGAATTAAAATTAACAATTTCATCAATACGGTTCAAAAATTCAGGTGGAAAAAGTTTTTCCAATTCTTTTTTCAACACACCTTGTTTATCTTTTTCCTTATTATCTGTACTCAAACCAAACCCCATTCCTGTACCAAAATCTTTTAATTTTCTAGAACCAGCATTTGATGTCATAATAATAATTGTGTTTTTAAAATCAACTCTACGTCCATAAGAGTCAGTTAAAACACCATCATCTAATACTTGTAACAGTATATTTTGAACATCAGGGTGAGCTTTTTCCATTTCATCAAATAATATGATAGAATACGGTTTACGTCTTACTGCTTCTGTAAGTTCTCCACCATCTTCATAACCAACATACCCAGGAGGCGAACCAACTAAACGAGACACAGTATGTTTTTCCATATATTCACTCATATCAATTCTAATCATAGAATCTTCTGATCCGAACAAATTTTTAGCCATAGTTTTAGCAAGATATGTTTTTCCAACACCTGTTGGACCTAAAAACACAAATGAACCAACTGGTTTATTTGGGTCTTTAATTCCAATTCTTGCCCTTTTTACTGCTCTAACTAATTTATCAACAGCTTCATCTTGTCCAATAACAATGTTTTTTATTTTATTGGACATATTTTTAAGTTTTATATTTTCGTCTGCTGATACATTATCCAATGGTATTTTTGTCATTAATGAGACCACTTCAGCAATATCTTCTTTAGTTACAATATCACGTTTTTTTAATTGTTCTGTTGTCCATATTTCACGTTCTTTTTCCAACTGCTCTTTTAAGCCCTTTTCAATATCTCTTTTTTCAGCAGCAAGTTCAAATTTTTGTTCTTTAACAAATCTTTCTTTGTCTTCAAAAACTTCTTTGATTTTCTTTTCTAATTTCACAATATTTTTTGGGGTATTAACAACTCTATTTACATGTACCATAGAACCAGCTTCATCAAGTGCATCAATCGCTTTATCTGGTAAAAATTTCTCTGACATATATTTATCAGTCATATTAACACAAGCCTCTATTGCTTCATCTGTATACGTTACAATATGGAAATCTTCATATTTATTCTTAATATTTTTAAGAATTTCAACCGTTTCCTCTTTAGTTGTTGGTTCAACAGTTACCTTTTGAAAACGTCTTTCTAATGCTCCATCTTTTTCAATATATTTTCGATATTCATCCAAAGTAGTAGCACCTATACATTGAAAATTTCCACGTGATAATGCTGGCTTTAACATATTTGATGCATCAAGAGAACCAGATGCTGAACCAGCACCAATAATTGTATGAATTTCATCAATAAATAGAATAATATTTTTATTTGCTGCCATTTCTTTCATTATCCCCCTTAAACGTTGTTCAAATTCACCTCTATATTTAGTACCTGCAACTAGCGAACCCATATCTAAGGTAACAATTTTCTTGTTTTTTAAATTTTCAGGTACACGACCTTCAACAATCAACATTGCAATTCCTTCAGCTATTGCTGATTTACCAACTCCTGGTTCTCCAACTAACACAGGGTTATTTTTTTTCCTTCTTGAAAGAATTTGTGAAATTCTTTTAATTTCAAGTTTTCTACCAACAACAGGATCTAACTCACCATTTTTTGCCATTTTTGTTAAGTCTGTACCAAATTGATCAATCAATTTAGTTTTTGAGTTTTTCTTACTATCTATATTATCCATATTTGTATCATTTTCTCCCATACCATCAAATTCGTCATTATAACTACTTTCCATATCATCTTCCATATCATCTTTTAACCTTGACTTAAGTGATTTTAAAACATCAGGAGATTTTTTAAAAAGTTCTGTTACTAAATTTGTTCCATCTAACATAGCCAATATCACATGATTATATTCAACTTCATTAACATTTGCATCTTTTGCAATTTTTTCTGAATTTTCTAATATTATACTAGTATCAATATCCATTTTGATTTTTTTCTTATCAAAAACCCCACTATTATTTTTGCTTTGATAAACAATAGACCAATCTTTTAACGTTTGTGAAATTGCACTAATATTTAAATTCATATCACGGAATAAACGATATGTTTCAGTGTGTTCACTATCTTCACTATCATTATCAAGTAAAGCTAAAAATAAATGTTCTGGCATAATTTTATTATGTCTAATCTCAATTGCAATATTTTTACTTTGTCTTATTGCTAATTCTACTTCTTTTGAATACTTCATATACTAAGTTTTAATTTATAATGTTTTTAATGTTTTTAATGTTTAATATTTTTTCTATATATTTTTCTACATCTTCTATTTTACTGTCAATTTTCATACCAATAATAAAAACAGGAAATAAAATAATAGATAAAATCCATATATAAATACTTCTTACAAATATAATACTTTTTACAATAGGAATTGCCCATTTTTTATAAATTTCTTCATTTTCATCTTTTATAAATGTTAAATAAATATATAGTAAATATTTTGCTAAATGTTTTTTCATTTTTATTCCTCAATGGATACTATCAATCCTCTTTCTTCTAATAATTTTTTGTATGGCTCTAATTCATCTTTTGAACCTGTTCTTACAACTTCTCGACCTTTAAGATGCACATTCCATGCTGCTTTTTCAGCTTTTTCTAATGTAAAATTTAAAAATGTTGCTAAGCAAATAATAACATGGTCAAATGAATTATGATCATCGTTCCATAAAACGAGTCTTTTTTCTTCTTCTGAATCGGTTTCAATTCCTTCTTCAGCTAAAATTTCTGTTAATGTTTTAGTTTCTTCATCTACTCCCATGACAATATATATTTTAAATTTAATTAAGTTTATTTATTTTTACTTATACCAAGGTATACTAGTAAAATTTCCATGATAAACAAATATTTCTTCATCTTTACTAGCACCTCTTTCTATGAAGAAATTATCTAATTTTCTAGCTCTTTCTAAATCATCTCTTGGATAATCTAATTTTTCTTTTTTTGATGCATTATCATACTCATAAAGGTAACCATTAACACAATAAATAGTAACTCCATCCTCAATAAAATATGGTTGAACAGATTCATAAAAATCATCAAACAAATTATATTCCCCTAATTCTGTTGTATCAAATGTTTTTACTAATTTCATATTATTGACAATTATTGAAGTGAATATATTTCATAATATCGACCATTTTTGAGTCACCAATTGCTTTACCAGGACTGTCTGATAATTTAATAACTGGAACATCATTAATCATAGTTAGTTTAATAACCATATTCATAGGATTACTTTTTGAATAAATATCAGATTTTCTTTTAAAATCAGATGTTAAAAATGTTCCGATTCCTGTTGAACATCTAATTTTACCTTTACAATAATTACTTATTGCTATTGCTTTTTCTGAATTTAACCCATCGCTAAAAATAATAGTTTTTGTTGTTGGATCAATTCCAAGTTTTTTGTAGTGATTAATAATTTTATCAGTAAATTCATACATATTACCTGAATCGTGACGAACACCATCCCACAATTTTGCTTTATCTAACGTAAAATCTTTTAGGAAAGACTCAACACCAAAAGTATCAGGTAACATTATTCCCAAATTACCTATATATGTTTCTGTCCACCTTTCCATAAAGATTTTATTTGGATGGTTTAATGACTCTAATGCAGCAACAGCACCAATTGCTTCATGCGCACAAGTTCCTAATGCCTTAACACCATATTTCATTGCAAAATAAGGATTACTTGTTCCCATAAAACACCCAAAATTCATCATTGTTGATACCACAATTTCTTGTGTTTCAAAATTTCGTCTACGTCTTGTACCAAAGTCAGTAAATTTACAATTAGCTTCATCCATACTTTTAGCCTTCCTAATTGCGATTTCAGCTTGACCACCCATTGACCAATCCTTATCCATAATTTTAAAATACACTTCTGATATAATTGCCATTACTGGAACTTCCCACAGAATAGTATCTCTCCATTTACCATGAACGCTTATTTCTAATTGCCCATTATCTAACAATTTAACTGATACTTGGTTTGGGTTAAACTTATATGCCGCTAAATATTGTCTATATGAAATAGGTAAAAAATCTAAATTATCTCTCAACCAATCATATTCAGGGTTAGTTAATTTAAGATCTCCCATCAAAGTAATTTGATTTTTAATCTCTTTAACAGCTTTCTTGTTAAATATCATATTCTTGCTTCTGTTGTTAAAGGTATAAGTACCAACAGCTTCAGGGTAATGTTGAATAACAAAATTTTGTTGTGAAAATTTGTAAAGATCAGAATCTAAAATACTCTTAATAATTTGTTTCATTTTTTCAATTTTTAATTATATACAAATGTAATACAATTTATTTAATTATACTAATTTTTTCTAATTTATTCTTTCTTAATTTAATATTTATATATTCTAGACACTTATAAATTTCTTTATCATAAAGATAATATGCTGAATGCCCAAAATTATATTTTTCTAAATCTACCCAAATTTGTCTAATATGAACATTATAATCTACACTTTTATGGCGTGTTCTACTACTAGTACCCCAAAAACCATCTGAATTAGTATGGGGTTTTAACATAAGCACATTTATATTTTGTGCCCTTGGTTCAACATTATTAGTACCCAATGATGAATAAACTTCATAATAAATATATTTAATATCACTCATATTATTTAATCGCTGATAATACACCACAAGCAATTAATCCACACCCAATAAATTTAATAGGTACAGTATCACCCATCAATAAAAGTACAATACCAGCTGCTAAAAAAATCAACATTGTTATATGTCTAGATTTAAATTCTTTCATAATTTATTCTCCTACACTACCTAAATTTGGTCTAATTTCTCCATATATTTCAATAGTTTCTTTTTGTGTTAATTTTTCCCATGAATGTTTAAGTTTATCGTTATCAGATAATTCACAATATGCAATAACGATAATTTTATTTTCAGTTTCCCAATTCTTCCAACCTTCACCATCACCTCCAACATAGTCGTTTGGGTTATCATAATATCCAGTTACAAAATCTACACTCCAATGACCAAAAAATTGTGTTAGATGTTGCACCAAAACTTTACCTTCTGGTGCATTATCATTTGTCATACCTTTTGTGCTTATCCAATTCATATCTCTTAATTTTTACCTATTACTTCAATATCTTTGAATGATTCAACAACTAATACATTATATTTATCAACTAACATATTAACATAAATATCTAATTCTTCATCAGTTCCAATTCCACGACACCCACCAAGGTTAAGAATAACTTGAAATCCAGCATCAACTAAATCAATAACAGTAGATCCAACACAAAAATTTGTAGCAAGCCCACTAACAATCACAGTTGAAATATCCCTTGAATTATACCATTCAATCAAACCAGTTGACATTTTACGATTTAAGTCATGGTAACAACTTGAGTAAGGGTGTAGATCTGGTTCAACCCCTTTTGTCACAAAGAAATCGTAATCAATCATTTTTGGTAGACCATCAAGTAACTCAGCACCATATGTACCTGCCATACAATGAGCATTCCAAACTAAATCAACATTTTCACCTTTAATTGGGGTGTATTGTGGTTTTTCTTTGGTGGCTATCCAAATAGCGTTAGATGGGTGAACGTCTTTTGATACTGTTTTAAATTTAACAATACTATTTTGACCTTTTAACTCATCTACTATTTCATCACCATGTTCAACAGGTAGTTCTTTCGGGCATAAAGGTGTGAACCCTTTTTGTGGATCAACATTATGACTTGCTGTTTTATTATAAACAACTATCGTTTTTTCTACTTCATTTAAATCTAATTCCATATTTTATTTTATTTTATTTTATTTATTTTATTTAATTTATTAATTCGTTCTGTTTTTATTTTTTTAATATTTTCTTCATTTGTGTATTTATATTGTGTATAATATTCTTGTATCGTACCACCACAACATAAACTACGAGAAACAATATGTGTCACAAGATAACTCATAACACTTCTATTACTTTACCATAAATATTTTTCGTCCAACCATTTATACCACCTTTGTTATTACCTATTAAACAACCTTTTTCCTCGTTTTTAGCTTTAACTAAATGGGTATAAAAAATCCCTTTACATTTACAATATACAATATCACCTACTTCTACATCTTTTATTGTTGCTGGTGTTAATCTATGTTTTTGTCCAGATTTGATTAATGGTGACATTGAGTTACCTTTTTCGCTAGTAACTATTGTCTTACCATTCTGTAAATCTTCTAATTTATAATTTCTTCTCATAATATGATACAAATATAAAAAAAAAATTGCAATAAAAAAATTAATATATAATATTATGAACATATTAAATAAAATTTATTCTATTTTTAGTAAAAAAAATGAAACACTTTGTGAACATGATGAACATTGTCCAATTTATTTAAGTTATTTAGGTAAATACAATGAAGGTTCACCTCAGTTAAATAACTGTAAAAATGCAAATGTACAGTTTTGTAAAAAATATCGTCTTTATAATGAAGATGAATGGAAAAAATTAAATAAAGTTGATAAAATGAAAATCATTAAAGATATGTATTTAATAGATTTTGTGGAAAAAGATAAAGAATAATATGAAAATTAAATTATTTGAAGAATACAAAACATATAATAATCTATATGAATATAATATTAGAATAATTAAAAAATATATCAAAGCATTAGAAATAGATACAGATAAATATAATTTTACTATATTATTTTTTATTATATTACACAATGAATTAATATTTGAAAATATACATAAAGATGAATTTATAATAAATAATATAGAAATAAATAAATATTTAGATTTAAAAGATACCAATAAGGTTGATGAAATATATAAAATATTTACTATGTTATATGATCCTGAGTGTGTCATAAGGAATAATATAGAAAATATTAATAAATCTAAATCTTTTGTTAATTGGTTATCAAAATCAGGTGAATTAGAAAATTTTTATAAAAAATTATTAAATAGAAATCAGATAATATTAACTATAGATGCTAATAAATATAATTTATAATTATTTTTCATCCTCATTTTCATCCTCATTTTCATCCTCATTTTTAAATAAATATTTATTATAATATTCTTCCTCCATTTGAACGAGGGTTTTTAATACTAAATCAACGAAATTAGGTTTATTTGGGTTGATATTATTTTTAACAATATCACTATCTTTAACATCTTGTATCTCAACAATCATATCCTCTATTGATATGTATGGTCTACCATCTTCACCCTTTACTGTTCTAACTATACCTATTTTTTAATTTATTTTTATATAATATATATATAATAATTAAATTGTTATGTTTTACTATATTTTTAATCTAATTCTAAATTTGAAATTAACTTATCATCTTTTTTAACTGTTATTAAATAATCATAATTAATAGGATGAACATGCTCAATAATAATTAATTTTTTAACTTTACTTTTTATAACATCTAAAAATTCTATAAACTCTTTAATTGAATCTCCTATTAATTTGCCCATAATTTCATCCATCACAATTAATTCACATTTACTATTAATATTAATCTGTCTAAGTGCCATCTTTAAAGATAGTGAGCAGAACGTTCTTTCCATTCCACTACTCTCAATAGCATTTTGACTAACATCTAATCTACCGTCAGAACTCATTCTCAATACTAAATTATCATCTAAAAATAATGTAAAATCAACATTAGATAATAAATCATTTAATTCATTGTTTATCAAATATCTAGATTTTTTAAGTAGATATGTTGGTAACCCGTCCCTTGATACACATTTTTGATATTCTTTTAATAATTCTTCAGTTTTTTTCTGCTTTAAATATTGTTTAATTTTAATTTTAATATTTTCTATTTCTTTTTCTTTTAATAAAATATCTTTTTCTTTATTTATATTATCTTGTGTAAACTCTTTTATATTATCTTTTATAATTATTATTTTTTCATTGATTCTATCGATAGATAATTGTGTTATCTTATTTTCATCAATTTTATATTTATTATCATTATAAGTTTTAATTTCATTTTCGAGTTCTTTTATTTTAAATTTAAAATTTTCAATTGATAATAGTATATTTTCTTTTTTTGATATTTTTTGCTTTTGTAACTCAAAACTATCTTTTATTTTTTCCTCAATACTAACATCATGTTCTATCCCATCTAAATTAAATGATGATATTTCAGACCTTAAATTTATAATAACTTTCTGATTATCAATTTTTTCTTTTTCTATTGTATTTAATAATTTTTTACCTTTTTCTATTTTATCTTTTAGTTCATCCAACCCTTCAAAAATATTATTATTAATAGAATCTATTTTATTATTTAATAATATATTTTCTTGTTTAATTAATTTAACACTGCCTATTTTTTTAAGTTCTGTTTTAATTTTATCATTAAAGACACCTTTTTTAATTTCAGATTTTTCATCTTCTATTTCTGATATATTAACATCAAATTCTGATAACATCGGTTTCATTAATTTATATTTATCAACCAAATCAGCAATTTTTTTATCATTATTATTTTTTTTTATTTTTAAACTTAATATTTTATCATTTAAGTGATTAAGATGTTCTTCAAATTTAGGATCATTTTTATCATATTCTCTACCACATGTAGGACAAGATGTTGAATCTTCTAAATCTTCTATTTCAACATCTAATTCTTCATTTGATTTTTTATACACTAATCCATCTTTTTGTAACAATTTAATTTCATTTGATTTTTCTTTTTTATCTAATTCTATTTTTTGTATTTTTGAAGTTAATTCTCTTAAATAATTATTAATGATTTCATTTTTATCATTCTTAATAACTTGAATTTTTAAATTATTGCTATTTATTTCGGATAACAATTTTTTAATTTCAGATTCTTTAAATTGTTCAATCTTTGTTAAAACTCTTTCCTTTTTAGTTTCAGATTCAGTAATCAAATTAGAAATAGTTGAAATTTCATCTTTTCTTTCAGATATTTTAAGGTTTGTCTTTTTTAAATCAATTTTTAATTTATCTAATTTATCAGAATTAAATTCAGATGGTAATTTTTCAATTTCTCTATCTAATATAACCCCTTGTATTTCGTGTTCTTTTATTTTAGAATTATAATTTTTTATAGATGTTAAATTTAATTCTTCATCAAAGGTCATTAGTGATAAATCTATATCATTTAATTTCTTATTTAAATTGTCTCTGTTCTCATTATTGATTTCTAATTCTTTATCAAATGTTTTTATTTCAGATAAATTTGCAACTATTTTATTTTTTATATCCTTGGCATCATTGTTTAATTCTTTAATTAATTCTTTAGAGTGTGTAACATCAACTAATAATTTTTCCTCTGATAACTCTTTTTTATACTTTTTAAATTCATCTAATTTAAGTTCAAATATATCATACCCAGCGTCTCTAATAATATTATCCATAAAAACACTTCTATTTTGTGATAATGTATCATTTAGATTATCAGCATTAGTAAAAGAAAGTCTAATAAAATCTTTAAATTCTCCTAAAACTAAATCAATTAATTTTTGGGTTTTAGTTTCAACTTCATCGGTCATTTTATTATCATCAGAAATATTTTCATCATTATAATATTCAAGAGTTGTTGAACAAGAGGATAAACCAGTTTTTGTCCTATTCCATTTTCTTTCTGTTCTACGTTGTATAGTATATTTTTCACCATCAATATCTATAACAGCACCACCCATACAATAATCTAAATCCCTCTTATTATTTATATATCTATTATCTCCATGTTTTTCAGAAGATAATGTTGTGGTTGTTTTTCCATATAAAATATATGTAATTGCATCTAATATAGTAGTCTTGCCTTGTTTATTTACACCATGAATTTGATAAATTCCATCTTCGTTTTTCCAATCGACAATATTATCATCACCATATGATTTAAAATTACTAAACCAAAATTTATCAATACACCATGTTATATTTGTCCGTTTTTTATTTATTGTTAAACGACTATTAATAATTTCATCAATCTTCATTATTTCTATTATATCTAACTCTTTATACTTTTGATCTTTCAAATATTCATTAAATATTTCTGTTTGTATATTTATATCACTTAAATCTAATGATTCAGATAACATTTTTGATGAAGCAATATCAGTATAAATATATGTTTTATCAAATTTAATTTTTTGGGTGTTAAATTTATTAGTAATATAATTTCTTATCTTTATTTCATTTTCAGTAGTTATATTTGAACTATAATCTTTCCAATGAACTTTTATGTCCATATATTTAGATGATGGAGAATTTAAATTTAAATTATCATAATCAACATCTTCATCAATATATAAATTAACAAAGGTATAATCGTTAGGTATATTAATAAATTCCCAAGAAATATCATTTTTAGATTTCAATGTCCATATAACACACCCATGTTCAAGACTTTCACCAAAATCTTGTTGTATTAACGATGATGGATAAACTACTCTTTTTTTATTATCTAACGCTTGATGTTTGTGAATATCGCCCAATAATGTTATATCACCTTTAAAATCTTTTGTAGTTTTTAATTTTGAACTTTTAAATACTGAACCAGTATCAGTTGATGATCCATACACTGGATCATGAAATAAATCAATATAAAAATTATCTTTAATTATATTATGTGTTATATCAAACCATGGATTTATTTGTTTTTCTATATGTGAATGATTAACCCAAACAATATCAAATAATTTATCTTTAAAAAAATCAGATTTATTAAAATATGTAACTTTTTTGTTATTTATTAATTTAACTATTGTTTTTATCGAATCAACCCTATTTAAATTTTTTTTCCTGATGTCATGATTCCCTGGAACAACAATAACTTCATCACAAATTTCTGATAAACGATTTAAAAATTCCCCAGCTAATATCTTTGATTCGTTACTTAAATCCACGTAATTTTCAAATAAATCACCAATTATTGTAACAATATTGATATTGTTTTTTTTAATTATTTCATACAATTTCTTAAATTGTTCTCTATATACTACATGTTTATTTGTGTTATGTATATGTATATCAGACATATGACATATTTTAATCATTTATTATCATTTTTATTTTTGAAATGTTCAGACATAATATCTTGAATCACTTTTGATTTTGTTATTTTTTTTTCTTTTGATATATCATCCACAATTTTTGCTAGTTCTGGATGAATTGTTATACCAAACTTAACATTCTTATCTTCATCTTTAATTTTCTTTCTCATTAATAAAAATATATTTTATGTTATTTATAAAAAAATAACTAAAATGTTTAATAAAATGAAAAAGTAACATAAAATTACATTTTTTGACTTTTTAAATTTTATATATAGAGTATATAAAAATAATAACATTAAGATGAAAAAACTAAAAAAAGAAGAAGATAGAAAAAAACGATTGTCTATTTCGATGAGTCCAAAATTATATGAGTTAATAGATGACAATACGAGTAATAGATCAAAATATATTGAATATGCTATGTTAGATTATTTTAATAAGTGTGGTATTGATGTATCAAAAATAAAAATATAATATGAAAATATATAATAACAAATCTTATGTTGATATAACAAATGTTGATTCAAAAGAAATATCATATGTCTTAGGTTTTTTATGGGCAGATGGATATTTTAACACAAAAAGAAACACGATATCAACATCTATAAATACCAAAGACTCTGAAGATATAAATAAAATTTTTGGTGTGGTTGGTAATTGGAACTCTTATTCATATAAAAGTAAATGTGAATAAACCTATAATATTATTTGGTGATATATCAAATGATGAATTAGAAATAATAGAAAAAACAAATATCTTATCAGATTCAAAAAAATATAATTTATAAAATAAAAGAGTGTTAATTTTAACACTCTTTTATTTTTTTTAAAGATATTTAAAACTATGATTATTTTTAATTTTTTGAAGCAATTTAATATAAAATTTAATTGATGTCTTAACATCACTTAATTTAACAACTTCATTTTGTGTGTGCATATACCTTAAAGGTATTGATAATGTTGATGTTACAACTCCACCATTTGATAAATAATACCCATATGTATTTGTTCCACCTGAACCACCAACTTGGATTTTATAATCAATTTTATTATCATCAGCAACATTTCGCATCAACTCCAATAAATTATTATGTACATCATAACCATGACGAAAAACTAACCCTTCTCCAATTTTATAATCACCATGTTTTGATTTATCGATACATGCGGTTGATGTATCAAAAGTTACATCAAAACACACTGCAACATTTGGTTGAATTGTGTTAGTAATCATCCTTGCTCCACATAACCCAACTTCGTCTTGGACAGTATTTACGATATATAAATCATACGGAAGTTTAATGTTATCTTTTTTTAATTTTTTAATAACTTCAGAATGTATAAAACCACCGATTTTATCATCTAATGCTTTACCAACTACCATTGTTTTATTTAGGATTTCTGCTGGTCTATTAACAACAACAAAATCTCCTACAACAATTCCCATTTTTTCAACTTCTTTTTTAGTGAAAGCTCCAACATCAATAGTTAAGTTTTCAATTTTAACTTTTTCTTTACTTTCATGATCTTTAAGATGAATTGCTGGAGAACCAAAAAATCCACTTATTTTACCAGATTTTGTCATTACCTTAACTGATGTACCTTGAGTGATATCATTATCTGTTCCACCGTTACGATGCACTTTAATAAAACCATCATCTTCAATACTCTTAACAACCCAACCAATTTCATCGGCATGAGCGTCAATTACAACTTTGTAATTTTTACTATCTTTCTTATGATTAGTTCCTTTAATTAATAATGCAACATTACCATAATCATCTGTGATTACTTCATCTACATATTTTTCCAATTCTTTTATCCATAATTTCTGAGCCTCAACTTCTAATGTTGATGGTGAATCAGTATTAAGGTATTCTAATAAAAACTTTTTATCCATACTTTTTTTGTTAATTAATAAATTATTATTACATTTGTAGTGCAAATATAGATAATTAGTTTTAATAAACAAACAAAAAAGTAAAAATATGAGTATTATTTATCAAAGTAAAAATGAAGACCAATTAGTGAAAATGGTGGATTATACACTATTATCTCCTAGTGCAACAAAAGATGATATTATAAAATTATGTACAAAGGCAAAAAAACTTGGTGTTAAATCTGTTTGTGTTTTACCAAAAATGGTAAAATTGGCTAAGGTACAATTAGAAAAATCTAATGTTTTAGTATGTACTGTTATTTCATTTCCACATGGAACAGACACAACTGAACAAAAATTATCTGAAACTAAAAAAGCTATTGCTGATGGTGCAGATGAATGTGATATGGTATTAAATTATCTGAAATTAAAAAGTGTGTTTGAAAATATACTGAATGAAAATGGTGATGAAAAAGATTGGAATAATATATTAGATGAATTAGTATTTGATGATGTTGAGCCTTTAGTGAACGAATGTCATTCACATACAAATAAAAATGGTGATAAAATTGTATTGAAAGTTATTGTTGAATCAAGTATGTTAACAGTAAATGAAACCGAAGAAGCAACTAATATTTGTTTAAAAGGTGGTGTAGATTTTATTAAAACATCAACTGGAATGAAAACACCTGACGGAAAAAGTGGTATTGCAGAATTAAATAAAGTTAGAATAATGTATGATACTATCCATGAACACGATACAAACATGAAAATAAAAGCGTCAGGTGGAATTAGGACTTTGGGGGATATGAGAAGTTTTGAACCATATGTAAATAGGTTTGGAATGGGATTTGGATCAGTTGATAATATTTTTTTAGGTGAAGATTCTGAATCTGATTATTGATTATGATAAATAAAGAATTAAAAAATATTCTTGATAATAGTTTTTATAAAAAGTTTGAATCTATAAAGGATACATACCAAGAAACACATATAGAAATCATATTTAGACAAATTGGTTTTCCAATAGAATTTTATGATGAAATAATGATGTTATATTTTCTCTATCAAAACAGAAATGATTGGACAATTGATATAGAAACTATAAATAATTTTATTAAAAGGGAAGTAAAAAAAGATGCTGTTGGTTCAATGGTAAAAAAAATAGAGAATGATATAAATAAATATCACACACTCAAAAATTTTTTAAATAAGAGACTAAATTTTAATAATAGTAGGTCTATTGATTATGTGAAACATGCAAGTTCAAATAATATTTATTTTGCATTACACCGAGTTATTAGAGAATTACCTGATTATATTAAAGATAGTTTAAAATATAATTTATAAATTATATTTTGAAGACGCTATATACATATCAAATTCATTTTTCAATTTATAAGCATTTTCTAAAGGTAATGTATATATTTCACTAGTGGCAAATGGTTCTATTTCTGATGTATATTTTTCAATTTTTTCAAATGCATTATCAAACGCAGAAGTATCAATATTATACCAATTTATATATTTTGTGTATAAAATTAAAACATTATCACCATTATTAGTAAATCTACAAGAGAATAATTTTTGTTTTTCATAATAAACATAGATAAAAATTTCATCATCATCTATAATTTTTAGTTTAATTTTAAAATTAACATTATTGGTAACATTTATTTTACCTATAACCTTTTTAAATGAAACAGTTAATTCTTTAAGTAAAGAATTAACTGTTTCATTATTATTTATAAAAGATAAAAATTTTTTATATTGCATTACTATAATTTGTTAATTTTAATAAATAATTTTAAGAATTAATAAATTGATTAAAGCTTTTAATATTATTATAAGATTCATGTGCCATTTCCTCTTGATATCCTTTTGCTATATCAGAAAACTCTTTCTTTAAATAATTATTAGCATTAGTTACAGCGGTTTTAACATATTCTGCTCCTGTATTAACAGCGTCTACACCAGTATTATAAAGCATAATACCACTTTTTATTAATAATTGTGTAGGTAAGATTATTAAACCTGCTACTATAAATCCAATAACAGACGCAACTTTTAATGTTCCACTTCCAATTTTTTTCAAAACTTCTAATCCTTTTATTCCAGCTTCTTTAATCCATGTAATTGTAGAATTTTTAGCATCAATAAACGATTGTTTAACTATTTCATAATTGTTTTTTAACCAAACCTTAGCATCTACTATTTTAGCAACAGCATCTTTTCCTGCTTGTATAGCTTTTTTAGCAACATTATCATAAATTGTATTAATTGCTTGTTTTAATTCATCCGCTTTATCTTTTAATGCTTCTAAAGCTGATGTTACTTTTTCTATTACACTTTCATATGCATTATTTAATATATTCTTTATCTTGCCAGGAGCTGACGTTATATAATCAATACTATTTTTATATGCATTGTTTATAGTAGTGTATACTTCATTTGCAAATTCTTTTATACTTACCCAAGCTTTCTTTGCTAAATTTTTTCCTTTATTATATGTACCTGTTACTACTTTTTTAGCTTTAGCAGCAGTTTTACCAATCCAGTCACCCCAACCTTCTTTAATACCATCTTCAAAACCTTTCATTAATTGTTTTGATTCATATATAGATAAACTTTCATTAAGTGAATATAATCTATCATATATACCATCTAATTGTATTTTAATACTTATCATAATATTTTTTTATTTTTATATATTAATTTAAAAAAATACTTTTTTTTTAAGTTTTCTTATAAATTATAATTTTCTATTAAATACATATAAATCAAATGTTGATTGTCCATGAATAATTTGATTATCTTTTAAATTTGACCCTAAGAAAGATTTAATTGTTTTATAATTTCCTAATAAATTTTTTCCATCATAAATTTTAACTTGTCTATTAAGTGTGCCGATTGCACCAACTATAACTAAATATTTATTACCAAACATACTTCTCATAATTGAAATTTTTAAAGATTTTGTGCTAGGATCGTTTATAAATCTATTTTTATCTAAATTTTTATTATTTATTAATTTGTTTTTATTTGGGTTTTTTAAATCTAATATGCTATTTGAATTTGAAAGCTCAATACTAATTATACCTCCTGATGATTTACTGATAAGAGTATCTTCTTCTGATTGAATTTTTCCACTTTTTAATAAAACATTTTGATTTCTTCGGATTTCATTAAAATCAGCTTTAGCTAAAATTCTTTCGGTCATAATTCTATCATTTTGCTTATAACCTTGTGGTGGTAATCTAAAAAAATTACCAGTGAATGTCATAGATATAATATTATCAGTTTTAAACAATCTCCACACTTTCTTAGTCTCTGCTCTCTGAGATACACTCCATCCTTCTAAGTGCCACCCACGGACAAGCATATTTTTAGTATTCTTATTTATACCTAAAACCATTGGTTGTATAGTTCTTTCTCTACCACCTCTCCATTTATCTTTTTCTCCACGATACGAAATCAACACAACAAGACCATATTTTATTGATTTTTTCATTAAATCTTCACTATATTTAACAGGTTTATTTATTGGAAAATTTGGTATAATATTTGGATCAATCTCTTGATTTTCATTAACAGATGGACCAAACACTTTTATTTGTTTTGAACTAAACTTATATTCTTTATCTTCTTTTAACATAATATATTATATATAAATTTTAAATTACCAGAATCATATATTCTAAAAATATTTCTATCTAACATTATTTGATGTTCAGTTTTATTAGGATCAAATCCTTCTTTAATTAATTTATCTTTTCTGAAATTAAATCTATGTTTTCTAATACCATCAATGATATAGTAATAATTAGGTTGTGTTTTACTAACAAAATTAAACCCTAGTGTTTCATATAATTTACCATTTGAATGACTTCTATCAGCATATGTGGTTATTTCTGTTGGGTTATAATTATTAATAAAATATTTGAATAATTTACTAGCACCACCAATAACATTAGTATTTAATTTATTACAAAACCTTAAAAGTTCATATTCACCTTCATTAGTTGATTTTTTACCCATTGCTATCCTTCTTTTACCAAAAGTCATCAAACTAACTAATTCATTATCAAAGAACAATCCTAATTTAACTTTAGAACCAACAATACCTTGTAAGTGATTTTTATCAAGAAAATCTCTAACTAATTTGTTATCTGTAACTTCTTTAACTTCAGTTTTTCTAGCA
>Ga0114918_10001054_pt1 | contig 24369 bp, 39 predicted proteins | sample LantaG_FD_87015 | JGI IMG/M metagenome (GOLD analysis project Ga0114918, IMG submission 87015) | Deep subsurface microbial communities from Baltic Sea to uncover new lineages of life (NeLLi) - Landsort_02402 metaG | ecosystem: Environmental > Aquatic > Marine > Oceanic > Sediment | place...
TTGATGATCCAAGCTGGAAATATCTTGATGAAACCTAACTTTGATACTGAAGGTCGTCTGAATGTTAATCCATTCGCTAACCAAATGTTGCTAACTGAAAAGGAAAGCAACCGTATCATGGGGAACCTAAACTAATCCGGGTTTCTTTCCGTTACCCTGGATATAATAGAAGGATTTGCAATCTCGCAGGTCCTTCTTTTTTATACTATCAATGACAAATTCAAATTTGGGGTCAGAAGAGTATTATACTCTCACACCATATAAAAAGAAAGTGTGTTCCGGTATGCGGACTTGGCCATGAGTGTCTCAACTAAGAATTTTTTTCCGGTAATTTTTTCCGGTAATTTTTTAAGACACCTAAAAAATATGAGTAATACAAAACAATTTTTTTCCGGTAAAATTTTAAGACACTTAAAAAATATGAGTAATGCAAAAACAATTTTTTTCCGGTAAAATTTTCTAGTGTAAAAATATGTGAGTAAAAAACAAGATCTTTGATTATTGAATTTTTTCCAGTAAAATTTTCCAGACAAATTAAAATGACTTATAAAAATATGAGTATTACGAAAGACTATGTGGGCTTGTGTGTTTCAGTGTATGATGAAATTAATGACAAAGAAATATCGGTAGGTTTAATAAGTCATATATCAACATACGAAAATCGAGGTTGGGTTAAGTTAACCACAGGGGAAATTATACAATTTACACGAATTGAAGATTGGGAATGTTTTATTAATAATGGTAAGGGATATGTACACCCAGGAGAAGTAACTGTTTCTATTATTGATTCGATAAATAATAAAATGAGTTAATACAAACAATAAACTATAAATTTAGAGCTCATTATATGACGAATAAAGTGCTCCGGATTAAGAATTACAACAATATATGAAAGACATTAAATTAAAAATAGTATTTTTTAGCGATACACATAGAGCCCATTTATCAGTAAAGTTACCGTCTGCAGATATTCTTGTGTTTACTGGTGATTGTAGTGGTAGGGGTGGTTTGCATGAAATTGAGCATTTTCTGGAGTGGTTCAGTTCTCAAGATTCAAAGTATAAGGTTATGATTGCGGGAAATCATGATTTTGGGTTTGAGTTAAATCCTACAGCAATAAAAACAATGATGCCTAAAAATATTACATATCTTGAGGATAGTGGTATTGAGATTGAGGGTATTAAATTTTGGGGTTCTCCTGTTCAACCTTGGTTCAATAATTGGGCATTTAATAGAATCAGAAGCGAAGGTCAAGACAATGTAAAAAATGGTATCAAGCAACATTGGGATATGATACCTAACGATACAGATATTTTGTTAACACATGGACCAAGTTACGGTATCCTAGATAAAGTTCTTGTTAGGTTTACAAAATTTAACGAAGACCAAAATGTGGGATGTAAAGATTTGACAGATGCGTTAAGCCGTGTCAAGCCACGAATTTTTGCATTCGGTCACATTCACGAAACTTACGGTACGTTCTTCGATAATGTATCAGGTATTTTGCATATAAATTCAAGTATTATGGATGACGATTATTGTCCTATAAATAAGCCAATTGTTATTGATTATAGTATTACGAATAGTGAATATAGTTTCCCATTAATTGAAATAATAAAATAGAAAATATGAAAAGAGTAACAATGATATTAAGTTTTTTATTTTTGTATAGTTTTGGTTATTGTCAAACAAACGAAAATAATCAATTAAAGGGAGAATCTTCTGATTCTAGAAATAAGATTATATTATCAGTTGGTCGAGACACTATAAGTTTTTGGGAATTGCAAAAAAGTAGAGATGGTATAAATTGGGGAGTATTCGGATTAAAGAAAGCTGATTACGATGTACGAGAATTGATTTGGTTTGATTATGAAGATGGTTATAATTATTATCGAGCAAACGACGGTGAAAATTTTACTAATACGATAATGATTAGGACAGTTATTGAGAAATCTAAATTAAAGAAAGTTAAGTATAAAAATGAGTAGATGTGCTCTTTATTTGATAGACTAAAATTATGGGTAATGAAAAAGAAAAATAAACAAATATTCAAAAACCCCAATGAAAAAATTGCATTAATGAGTTTGTGTTTAATTTTTATTATTGGGTATTTTACAAAATTTTTATTTCACAGTTTATTTGCTGGGAGTGTTTTAAATACGATTATACAGTTTGTGTTAACATATTGTTTGATTTTAATTGTAGCATTTCAAGTGTTAATAGGAATAATTGTATTAAGTAGATTAATTAAAAACAAATTTAAAAAATAAAAACATGGATGAATTAACTGGATTTATAAACACGTTATTTGAAGTGACAAAGTCGACACCTAATGATATTGAATTGGGAGGAAAAATACGATCATTTTTAGAACGATTAAAATACACTGGATTCAATGTGGATAGTGTTAAGGAAATGTTACTTAACACTTCAATGAATTATGATAAAGACAATAAATCTGTATAACTTATGATAGCAATTACGATATATTTAGGTATTGGTTTGATGTGGGGGTTAGGTTTTGAGTTTTTGATTTGGACCACGCTTCGGGAAAAATCAACATTGACAGTATTTGAACAGATGTTACAAATTTGTCTTTGGCCTGCATTTCTTTGTATTTTTATATGGGGAATGTTTATACGAAGCGACGACGAAAAATAAAATTTTTAGATGAGTTCAGTTTTTACAATTTCATTGGTAATTTTACCAACATTAGTTTATCTTTTTATTATATGGGTTTCAACACCTATAAGTTCAATTAAGATTTCAATTGCATTTCACTATTTAATATTTGGTGGGATATCAGTAGCAATTGTAAGTTTAACTCATCGCATGTTACCAGGAATTTTTGATGTTTACAGTCCTGGTTTTTTTAATGATATCTATGCTGATATTTGTTTATATAAAGCAATGATTCAAATTGCGTTATTGGAGGAATTATCAAAATACATAGCATTCATTTTTATAACAAAATTTATGCTTGATAAAAATGAACATAAATCACACCCAATTGGAACTATGTTTTATTTTGGTATGGTTGGTTTAAGCTTTGGTTTACTTGAGAATATTCAATATGCATTTTTATTTGGCAATCAGATAATTTTCGCAAGAAGTTTAACATCAATGTTGTTACATCTGCTAGTTGGATTTTTATCAGGTTATTGTATTGCGCATTATGATATTAATAATAATATAAAGGGACAATCTAGGTTGGGTGTATTTTTATTAAACCATAATAGGTTTAAATTTATTTTTTATTCAATTGCAGCTGTTGGAATTTCAACAATAATACATGGTGTATATAATTTTAATTTATTTATGATTACTGATTCATCATTATCTATAATGTTTATTCATTTGGGTTTATGTTTTTTTGCAACATATATAGCTGCTACTCATTTAATTACAAAGTATCAAAATAATTTATAATGGAAAGAAATTCAATACAGCCACCATTGATAATGCGAACAATTAATGGTAATTATATACCTGTATTTCCACCAAACAAAAAAAATATGAAAAACAACATCACAATAAATGAAATGTTAAAACCATTAGTTTCAAAAGGTTTAAGTAATGCAAAAATTATAATTGATACGTATGATTTTGTGCAATATTGTGAAAGAGTTCATGGTCTTGATAATCCAGAATTCCATGGGCGTGTATGGAAACATATGTGTAATTATTTTATGGAATCGTCAAACTATGTTTGTTTTACAAAATTCAAAGTTACAAAGAATGAATTTGAAGAATTATTAAATGAATTTTTTGATGATTATCCTGAATTTGAAAATGAGGTATATATGATATTTACAGATTAAAGAGTTAACAAAAAAAGCAACCTTAAGGTTGCTTTTTTTGTTTTGATTCTTCAGTATTTAATTCTTTCCAGTGAGGACTTTGTTTATCTCTGCGGGTTGGGTGTACATCGCCAAAACCTTGATATGCTGGTGTATCAAACGCATTTGTGTTTTGTCCTGCTAAATCATCCCAATATGTTTTGAAGTCTGCAACTGTACCTTTATAATATCGTATTCGTTCAAGGTATTCATTTTCTTTATTTGAATCTGCCATTAATCTTTTTTGAATTTTTTATTTAACTTGTATATTTCTGTTTGAACTTCAAGTTTCTTTTTATCAATTTTATCTAATGTGATTCTAAGTTCATAATATTTAATTGCGTAATTATCACCTCTATCCTGAGCTGCTCTGAATCTTGTGAGATTCATTTCTTCTCTTTTCTTTAATCTATCAAGTGTTTCCTGTGGGACAAATTCATATGCTTCTTCTTCAAGTACAAGTGATTCATTCTTCTTATCAATACTTTCAAAGCATTCATTTATTTTATCATCAATGAATTTTTTAGCTTCTTTTAAGTATTCTTTTGCCTTATGTTTTGGGTTATCATTTCTTTCATATGAATTAGCTTCCTCTGCAATTTGATTACCAAGTCCAGTTACTTTACCAACAATAGGAGTCATGCTATAACCTGTTACTGCATTTTGTGAACCTAATGAGAATTTGCTCGTGTTACTTGGACCAAACCCAAAAGCAACAAGTTCTTCATATATAAATTCATCAAATTTTACTAATCTTGCCATTTTATTTGGTGTTTTAATATATATTCTTAAACAAACTGTAAATTTAGAATATAAAAATAAATAGAAATAATTATGAGAGACTTTTATAGAACTGCAGCAGGTAAAAAATTTTTTGAACAAGATGTTCCAGCCTTCATCAATGCATTAACACAAATATCAATTCAATTAAAAGAATTAAATGCAAAACAAGCAAAATCAAGTAAAATGGATGAAAAAATGAAAAAATTACAAATTAAAGAATCATTAAAAGGGGATTAATATGAAATTATTTATAGTTGCAATTTTACTAAATATATTTTCATATGCTATATCTTGGGTTCAATTAAATGGTCAATTTGTTTGGCCATGGTTTGATAGACACCCTATATTATTAGGATTCGGTTTAGGTGGTTTTGTTGGTTACATTATTATTTTTGTTACAAAAACTTATGTTAATTTTTTTGATGGGTTATTATGGCCTGGCAGATTTTTAACATTTTCTATAGGTATTATAGTATTTGCAATTTTTACATATTTTTTAAAAGGTGAAGGCATAAATCTTAAGACAGCAGTTTCATTATGTTTAGCCATCACAATAATTATAATTCAAGTACTATGGAAATAAATGGAGATCTTTATAAAATTTTAGAAGTTGATATTAATGCAACTCAGGACGAAATTAAAAAATCATATAGAAACCTTGCTTTAAAATATCACCCAGATAAAAATCCTGATGACAACACTGCAGATGAAAAATTTAAAGCTGCAACCAATGCATATGAAATATTAGGAGATGTGACAAAAAGACGTTCATATGATTTGAGAAATAGTTTTAATTCAACTATTGAAACTGACCAAAAAAATGCAAATCAAGATGATTTCATTAAACGTTATCAAAATTTCTATAAAGATGTAAATGTCAATCAAAATAGTTGGCGAGATATTTTTGAATTTACATACAATGAAACAAAACCAAAGAATACTGAATTAAACATTACAATTTCGTTTAGTGATGCATACTTCGGTTGTACGAGAGAAATCAATGTTGGGTATAATAAAACAGTTGCCGTAAAAATTCAACCTGGTATAAAGACAGGTATGAAACTTCGACTTGCTGGTTTAGGTGAACGTGGAATAACTAAAGAAACTTGTGGTGATTTAATTGTTACTGTTAAAGTTTTAGAAGATCCAAATTATTTCATGGATAATCGAGGCTTACATGTTGTTCAGACAATTGATGCAATTGATGCAATACTTGGATGTAAACAAACTGTTAAGGTTTTCGATAATGAAATAACTTATACAGTTTCGCCTGGTACAGTAAATGGTAAATTACTTCGTATAAAGGATAAAGGATTCCCAATTTATAATAGTAAAAATGGTGAATGTTCAGATCTTTTAATAAATGTATTAATTGATATACCACAAGAATTAAACGAAGAATGTATTTCTTTGTTAGAACAAGTAAGAAATATTAGAATAAAAAATGGATAAAGAAATTTCCTTCCAAGATTCTATAGAATTTATTAAAAAATCAAATTTTGATATTTATGCAAATATCAAGTTTGATTTAATTATGAATATGTATTATAATGTAGCTATTAAACTATATTCTCACAATAATACATTGAATGAATTGCTTGAATATTTTGAAAGTACTGAAGAATTTGAAAAATGTAAAGATCTTTTAAGAATAAAAACAAATAAAAAAGTATTCTAAAAGCTTTCAATTCTCCTATAGATGTATTATTATTTTATTGTAACAAACAATATAAACATATTAATTATGCAAACTGTAACACCTGAAAATACTACGTTGAGAACTTTACCTGATGAAATGTGGGCGGAGGGTATGTCAAATGTTGAAGTAACATTAACTGAAGTTAATCAATATTTAAATACCCTCGGCTATGTTGGTTCAAACTTAGATAATTCTTGGGATAGTATGCAACAAGTGTGGAGATGGTCTGTTGATTTAACACAACATGTTTAATTTATCTAAATTTTAAATTATAAAGAAATGATGACGGAAACTGAAATAAGACAAGCATTAGCAGAGTCAGGCAAAATGAGAGTTGTTGATATGATGACTTATATGAAGCATCGTTATAATGGTAAATATGATGTGAAATTGGCACGAACAAACGCCAAAGAATTAGTTGCAGATATGAAATTATAAAATATGACTAAAATTGAATTGGTTGCAACTCTATTTAATCGTTCGGTTAATCAGGTTAAATTTCTGCATAATTTATGTGGTGGAGATTTTGAACTTTATATGAAAGTTGAAATTTTAATAAAAAATAATCATATAATGTATTGTCCTGGTAATATAGAAGAATTAAATAAAATATTAGAATTAGAATCAACAAATCATAAAAAATGGTTTAACATTTAAAACAAAAACAAAAACAATGAAATTAATTTTATTTTTATGTTTATTCTGTGCGTCTTGTGCAAATATAAAACAAAAACCAGATAATGTAATTACTTATAGTTGGGGTGATGAAAGATTTCATGACTGTGACCAATTGATTGATGACATATATTATGTTTATGGAACTGATACAGTTTTCCATGAAAGTGTTTTAAGAATACCAAAACGTTGCAAATAATGAAAAATATCAAAGATTCACCAAACTTAGTAGAATTACCAAAAAATAAAATATATCAGCAATATTATATTAAAACTAATGATGGGTTCGTTTATCATTTAATTGAAAAATTAGATGAAAAAATATTATTCATCAATAACCATAAAATTGTTTGTGAAAGATTCTTATATAAGTGTTTAGAGCTCAATAAAGAACTTAAGAAAATATATTGTTTCATTGAATTTGAAAATGGTAAATTTTTAAATTTAGGTGAATGTAATAACGGTGATAAATTTCAACACATTAACCAAGCCATTAATGAAGCAAAATATATTGTAGCTATGCAAAAACCAACAAACAATCAAGTTTAGCTTAAATGTATTATTTAATGTATTATTTAATTTATAATATAAAATATCATGAAAGCTGAAGAAAAACTAATATGTGATTATATTCATTCATTTGTTAAACTACATTATGATGAATTTCATTTAGATAAATTAGAATTACCAGATACGGAAGAACATAAATTGGAATTTATAGAAAGAATAAAAACTGATATTAACTTAGCATTTTGGGTAATTTTTGAAGTTACAGAATGGGGTATTATAAATCAAAAACCAGGTGAAAGAAAATACTTAAATGAAATTATTGTTGATGCACCTGATGAATATGATTTTAATGTTTTAAAAATTGATGATTCTTGTATTCGTGTTGATTGGGTTGGTCATACATACAAATGTATTTTTTGTGAAGATCCGAACAATATAGCAAAACAATATGATAAACAATTTGTAAAAAATCAATTGAGTTTGTTTGGTAATTTTTTGCGGGATAATTTCTTTGGTATTGGTTCAACTCAATTAATGCCTTATGATATAACTTTACACAAAAAAGGTACAGTTGATGAAATTTTAAATGAGTGGTTACAACATAATAAAATGTGAAAACAATTAAAGAAATACGAAGCTATATAAATAGCAGGATTTTGGAGATGGTACACAATGCTAGTACAAATCCTAAATTGAGTGGTAAAGATAAGGAAATTTTACGGGGTCAATCACAAGAATTGGAAAACCTAAGGAAATTATTAAAGTAATAAAATATGAAAACTTTATTATGGTTAGATGATTTGAGAGATCCTTTCATTGTACGAGAATGGTTATATAAATTTGCACCTGAGTTTTTATATGACGGTGATGTAATTTGGGTAAAGACTTACAATGAATTTGTAAATTGGATAACTGAATTTGGTTTACCAACAAAAATTGCATTTGATAATGATCTTGGTGAAGAACTTGAGGGTTATGGTGCTGCAAAATGGCTTTCAAATTATTGTATAGAAAATAATATATTATTTAATTCTGATTATGTAATTCAATCAGCAAACAATGTTGCTCCAGAATATATCATATCAACTTTAGAAAATCTAAAAAAATATCAACGTATGAATGACAATTTAGTTTATGATGCAATGGGTGATACTGTTGTTATTGGTGATGCTTATGGGTATTCACAATCAAAAAACGGCATAACAAGAACTATAATTGGGACTTGTATATCTGTCAAAAATGGTAAAATTCAAATGACAGATATAACCGAGAAAAAATATCTTTATGTTGGAGAAGGTGCACAAACCCCAATAAATGTAAAAACTTCACAGAATACTAGAACAGTATCAAGTGTAATTTGTTTTAAAGTTAAACTATAAATTCTATGGAAAGCGAAAATAAATTGAAATCATTACGTAATGATTATGACAATCATTACCGAGAATATAAAGCAATCGAAAAACAAGACGGTGCAAAACATGCGTTTTTTGTAAAGGGTAAAATTTTGAGAAATCTTTGGGAAAAAATTAAATCATATAGACATGAGTAAAGAAATAAAAAATCCAAGTATGATTGGATTAATTTCTGGGTTAAAATAATTGCATGATTGTCATCACTTATATGATGATTTGCTTGTTATTTTCATGACACCTGAAGAACGACTAGAGTTTGATGCTCAGAATGAATTAGAATTAAAAAAAATGAATGATACAATTGATAAATTTAAACGAAACGATGAGTAAAGAAGAATTAGCTGAATGTAAAGAATTCCTAGATTATTTTGGTGTATCATATAGTAATGAAACTATTATATTAACTAGTGGTGGTAATAGTTGTATTATGAATTCAAATACTAAATGGCAAAAATTCCTAGGTTATTCAATTAATAGTATTGCGAGAGCAGTTGCAAAAGAATTGAATAAAAAATGTGTTTGGGAATCTTCAGAATTTTAAAAAATTTTAAAAAAATAATTATGACATTTAATGAAGCAAAAGAAATAGTTGCAAAACGTGATGGTTACAGATATTTCTCAGATATCCCTTTTCATTTATTTGAAGAGTATACAAATCGTGCAGCTGAAGAATATGCAAATTCGGTTAAACTTAAAGTTGAAGATAAAAAAGTTGATAATGAAATTTATTTTGTTGATACAAACAACCCACAAATACCAGCACAGTTATATGAATCTCCAATTTTTATCAACATTAATGGTTCACCTGGGTATTTGATAATTGACATTAATAAAAAATTCCTATTTACTTCTGTATTTGGTTGGGATGCATGTGACCTAGAAGTTAATGAAGTTTTAAATCGTTTTAAAATTGTTTAGAAATACTTTCAAATCACACTCTAATGTTTTATTATTATAATATAACAAAACAATAAACAATTATGAATAAAGTAATAGAATCTCTTATAAAATTGCATGGTGAATCAAATCTTGAAAATGTTTATATGAATGCAAAACGTTCATATTATCAAGGTGAACCAATTTTATCTGATGTGGATTTTGATATTCTTGAAGATTATTTAAAAACGACAAATCGTTTAAAACAGTGTGTTGGATTTAATGACGATGATAGAAATGCAAAATTTAATCATATTACATCTATGTTAAGTTTGTCAAAATTGCAAGCATCAACAGATGGTGTCGATATTGTAAATGATCCTTTATTAATTGATGCTACTTCTTGGTTACAATCAAAGGGACAAGATGAATATGAAGCAACTCCAAAATTTGATGGGAATGCAATTAACTTAATTTACAAAAAAGGTAAACTTGATGCTGGTCTTTCTCGTGGGAATGGTTTAGCGGGTAGAGATTATACTGATAAGTTACTCGCAATTGTCCCGAACGAAATTGAAATGGATGCTAAATATGACATCGTTGAAGTCCGTGGGGAAATTATGATTTCAAAAGAAATCTTTGATAAAAAATATTCTGCTGATAAGAAAAATGAAAGAAATTTTGTTGCGGGTATTTTGAATCGTCCAACAGATTTAGAAGTTCTTGACATTATTTCAGATTTTACATTTATGGCAGTTGAAGGTCGTGGTTTTGATTTTGCAGGTATCATGGAATTTGTAACAATCAAACAATTAGAGAACTGGGGTTTTTATGAAAACTATAGTTTATTTACTTATAACTTTAAACCTAGAGATTTTGAATCTGCATATCGTTTAATGTTAGAATACCGTAAAACTTCACCATTTAGACTTGATGGTTTTGTAATCAAAACCCCAGAAGATGCCCGTATTTATTTAGGTGAAAATAAACATGACCCAAATTGGGCAGTTGCAATTAAATTTCCACCAGAGGAAGCAACCACAACTGTCATTGACATTGAATGGAAGTTTGGTAAAACTGGACAATTGACACCAGTCGCAATTTTGGAACCGACTGATTTGGATGGTACAACAGTTCAACGTGCTTCTATGCATAATTATGGGTATGTAATTTCAAAAGGTTGTGTACCAGGCGCAATTGTAACAATTGCTAAAAAAGGTGACATAATTCCACAAATTATCAACATCAAAATTCCATCAGAGCAAAAATATGAAATGCCTAAACATTGCCCTGAATGCAATTCAAAACTAGTTGTTGAAGATGATGCAAAAGGAATACCTACTCATTTACAATGTTCAAATGAAGATTGTGGTGGATTGGATTATTTAAAATTCTTTCATGGGTTTAATGAATTAGGTATTGTAAGTACAGGTGGTGCTTTAATTAAAAAAATCTATGAGGCTGGGTTCACTTCAATTTTTGATGTTTTAGATAGAACTAAATTTACTAAAAGAAATCTAACTAAAACTGGTGTTTTACAAAATGGTAAAACATTAGATAAAATGTTCAAACAAATTACTTCACTAAATTCAATTGAATTATATAAAGTGATTAAAATGTTAGGCATTGACAATATGGGTAACACAATCGCAAAACAAGTTGCTAATAAATTTGCAGGGATACCATATTCGTTCAAATCATTGGAGAAGACTGTTTGTGCAGGATTTGATTTAGGTGAGGACCGTTTTATACTTTTGTCTAGTGCAATTGATGTACTTAAACTTAATGGTATTGATATAAAATTTCCAACTGAAGTAAAAGTTGCTGTAGGTTCAATAAAATTTGAAATGACTGGGTCACCAAAGGATTTTGGTTATAAAACAAAGGAAGAATTCATTGCATACGCAAAAACAAAAGGTTATGTTCATTCAGGTATTAAAGATGCTGATGTTTTATTCACAGATTCATTGACTGGGTCATCTTCAAAAATGAAACATGCAAATAGTCCAAATACAAAAACTACAGCAAAATTATATTCTGATATTTAAAACCATAATATCAAAATACAAACAATTAAAACTGTAACTGATATTGATATTTCTGAATTACAAACCGTTAGAAAACTCCTATAAAAAACACAAGTATATATATTATAATAAATTTAAAAAGAACTGCAATGCAGTTCTTTTTTTATAATGACTAAATAAAATATATACCATGAGATTTTTACTAATTGTAATTTTAATTATTATTAATATTACACACAAACCAAACAAACCAAACAAAATAACTTCAATTAAGTTTGAGGATGTTGCGCCTCGAATTGAAACTTATGTTCATACGAAAATTGAAGCAAATTCAACACAAACAACAATATCAAATGAAGATGAGTCGGAAATATATGCAGGTCGTTTTGATAATATAAAGACATCAAAATATAATATGTGTGGTTTACCAACGAATAGAAAGTGGTTGACTTCTAAGGAATGGCGCGGTTCTCACATCAAATCAAAAGAGATACTAAATAATTTCAATGAATGGAAATCTGCCCACATCAAAAAATTTATTGCTGATGCGAGTACAATAGCTTTAGTTGAAACAAAAACATATAAACAAATTCCACCTTCATTGATTGTTGCACAAATGATTATTGAAAGTAATTTTGGATTATCTAGATTAGCAATTCAAGCAAATAATTATTTTGGTCATAAATATTATGGTAATAAAAATGATGCAACAAAATTTGTTATTGCTGCAGATGATGACCCTGACGATAAGTTTACAAAATTTGAATCGAGATGGTTTTCAATACGTAATCATAGTAAATTATTAATGAAAAAATATCACAAAAGATTAAAAGGTAAGCCAAACATCAAAAATTGGTATACTGCACTTTGTGGTGGTACAGTTGAAAAACATAGTAAAGTTTTTGTCGATAAAGGTAATTATGTATATGCAACAAGCTGTTATAAAGGTGGGTTATGTTATGCAGAAAAATTAAATAACATTATTATAAAATATAAATTATATAAATTAGATGAACAGATTAAATGATAAAATATTAACATTTGTAGACATATTATTAAAGATTAAAGATTTGTCTGTTGCAAGTACAACAAAGGTCGGTTGTATTGCATTGCGAAAGGATTTTAGTAAAATTGCATCATTTGGATATAATGGTTCATATAGTGGCGCAAATATCAATAAAAAGACAGGAACTGAAGAAGATAGTTTAGAACCAGGTGAGAGTGGATTCATCCACGCAGAAATTAATATGATTGCAAAATTCAAAGAATACGACCCGGAAAACTATATAGTACTTTTAACACTATCGCCATGTCTAATGTGCACAAAAATTTTAGTCAATGCAGGGTTCAAATACATATATTGGATTGATAATTATAGAGAAACTTCTCATCATAATATTTTTAATGAGGTTGGTATTAAATTTGGAAGAATTGAAGATCTTATCACTGATTATGTTAGTATTATTTCATAATATAAATTCACCTAAATATATATAAAAAAAGATATCACAATTGATTTTAGAAGCAATAAGTTTTAAATTAGCACAGGACTTTTTTATTTATTTAAAAAAGAATCGAATAGTTGCAACTGACATTAAGATTGATTTCTTTGATAGAAATCGTCATGAATTTGTTGACTTTTCTACAATTGATAATATGATATCTTTTTTTGGTGAAAATTATATACCAATTGATACTTGTTTTCTAGGTGATCTTGGTGCTATACAATTTTTTAGAGCAGTAAGTGATACTTACAATTTTGAAATTTCATATAAAATGATTGATGTTTCAAATAAAGTAACAATTATACAAGAAACCACATTTGATAATCAAAGAAACCAACAAAGACAAGTTTTTAAGGATAGACAATTAACATTTATTAAACAAACAATAAATGAATATGTCAATTTCTTAAATGAAATACGAGCAATATATGCAACTGGAATTTATTCACCATGTTATGCTGAACCAGGTTGGTCTCAAAATACTTGGTATTTAAAATCACTCCGAGAATCGTTTATATCACCTCGTAACTCGTCACAATTTCCTTACAAAAACGCGAAGATAAATAAATTTCCGCCAAGATAAAAAAATATTTATAATGTCATTCAATTTGAAAGAATACATTCTTTTTAGAACTGAAGTAAAACGAGAATTGCTAAATGCTGAAGTTGATACAAACTTCAGAATGGTTGCGAACCCATGGGCAGAAGAACGTACATACGAAGAAGGTCATATTGTATATCACCCTGTAGTTATAAGTGATGCGTGTAATATTGATGCAATATTACAAGAGTCAGCAATCGAAGGTGAAGATAATGATATATTTGCTATACTATTAGAATCTGCAGCACCGACTGAATTTGGTTGTGACATTGGTGCAATTTTATTGGAATCAGCAACACAAAGTGATGCTACACCAACTGGTGGTAATGAATTACAATCGCTTGCTTGGTGGAGAGCAAAGAAGAGAACTACTCGTGGTGTCTTTTTGCTTGACGAGTGGGATTTAATCGGCGGTGTAAGCACAGGTGATATTGGTGTTCGTGGTGCAGATGGATTTGGTAGAATTCTTATCAATTATACAGGACCCACAGGTCCATTCCAAACAGCAAACGACGTTCTATTGAGATCACCTAACCCTGATGCAACACTTAATTTTGTTGCAGGTGAAGGTGTACAATTACAACATGATGTAACATCAAATTCAATAAAATTTATTAATACTACTGCAGGTGGACAAATTAATAATGGTTTAAGTTTAGGTACAGGTGAGACTGTTTATGCAGGAATGTCTGGTCTAAATTTATCGTTTTATGCATTTGCTGCAACTAATACATCAGTAAATAACGTCCTATCAATTAGCACAAACAATTTTACTAAAAATATTGAATATAACTTTAATAGTGGTTTAATAAATTTAAGTGAATTGAGCAATGGTAACCCAACTGCAAATGAATTAAGTGATATAATTTACCCTACAGGTTTGCCTAACAACGGTGATCTTTTGCAATGGAATTCTGCACAATCTGCATTCATACCAATACCTCTAGTATCAATTGGCATCAACAACATTTATACAGCGAGTGGCACAATAACAAATACAACGAGAACTGTAACATTGGATGCAGGTACAAGTTCAAATCTAATATTCAAAGGTTTAAATGGAGGTATACGAATTGATAATACTAATCTTGGTTATAATAGATTTAAAATTGGTGATACTATAACAACTTCACCTTCAAATTTTCTAGAAATATTACCTAAGGATAGTAATAATATTCAAATAGTTTTAGAAAATCAAATTTCAGAACGTGTAGCAATTGGTATTGGTACTAAGGTTGAAAAATATATTTTTGGTTATGATAAAAACACTTCTTCATTTGGTATAATTACAGGAGTGTTTGATTCAGGGTTCTCAACATTGCAAGGTATTGGCGTCGACTATTTATCTATTGCTAGTGCTGGTCGGATTTTTATACCAGGTTTAAGTGGACCTACATCGTCTTTAGGTATTGAACATTATATGCCATTTGTTGAAAATGATTCGCAAAGTTTGGATGCTAAAGGTAAAATTCAACGAGACTCAGGTTTAACGTGGACATATGATGGAACTAATGGTAAATCTTCATATGCTAAACAGTTTTCGATTAATATATTTAGTCAATCACCCCGAACAACTACCGGTCACAAGGCAGGACTTTGGGTTGCTAATGTACCTAATAGTGTATCAGCAACAGACGATTATTCAATTTTTTCAAGGTGTACACAGAATTCATCTGGTCTCAATGTACATGCAACCGGAATTTATTCAGAATTAAAAGAATCTGGTTTTGCATTCAAAACAATAACATTATTAGGACACATCAATGATTCATTACCAATAACATACGTTGCAGGTATTGATGTTTTGTCTGACCAAATAACTGGTCGAGACGTATCATACGCAACAATTTTAAATACTGATATACCATCAACTATCCCACAGTTTGGTTTGGTAAATTTTTGGGGACCTAATAATTTAGCATCATCAAAAATTGGTATTTTCTCAGATGTAATAAATACTTATAATAATGCAACTGAAATTAATGAAAATGATGAGACTTGGGCAGGACTTTTTCATGGTTGTGTTGCAATAAAGGAAGGTGGGTTAATTTTAGCAGACTTGCTAGATTTGCCTGAATGTAACTTAGTTACACCAACTGGAGAAATTTCATATAGAGATAGAACACTTTGGATTAATAATGCAAATGGTCATTTGTATAGAGGTGAAACTGACCTTGAGACTAGGAAATTTAAATATGTTATAGCAAGTTCAAATTTCACAGTTGATGATGCAACATTATTTCCCAATAGTGTCACGGAACCACCATTAGTTGGTTCATTTGCAATTGGAGGTGGTTATAATGTTGGTATACCTGAATTAAGACCACCAAACTGGAATCTTAGTGATTGGACTAAGGCAGCAACTGTCAATGTTACACAATTACCATCTGAATTATCTTCAGTCGATTCAAACTTAATATCGGCAGCAATTAAAATACCATGTAGTTTAAATCCAGGTGATAAAGTTAAACTTGATTATATGGTAAGAATTTATAGGTCTAATTATGGTGCAAATACGGCAAGATTATTTCCTGCAATTTTTTCAGTTAGTAAAGATGCATTTTTACAAATAACAGGAAATGAAACTGAAGTAAAATTACTAGGTGTTGATGCATTAAATGCAACAGTTTCAAATGATCCTGTTGATATTTTTAGTGATTCATTAGAAGTAACGATAGGTTTTGAAGATGTTTTGGCTGAAGGTGATATGTTAATGGTTGGTTTTAGGGTTGGTAATTTTAACGTTGCTTCGACAGATTATATGTCAGTTTCATGGACTTTAAGTTGTGGTGATGCTAATTCGTAAATATTTTTTAATTTTTAAATAATTCAATATGAATACTGATGTGCAAATAAAAATGCAATGGATAAAAGGCGACAAAATTGGTAATGTCGAAACAATAAAAGAACAAGACTCTGAATGGACAATATTTGACAGTGGTGGTAGAATATCCAATTCATTACTTGATGAATTTTTATTTAGAATTGACCACGACGACCAAATACTAAGTTTCAAGCAACCAAATGTTGTAACAGAAACAAAAACACAAATAAAGGAAGGCGCACCATTATTATTTTTATTTGAAAAAATGACAAATTGTAATGATACTGAACTTGAATTGGTTTTAAATTTTAAATTACCAAAACCTGATGTATTGAATGTGTTATATGCAAGCTTTGATTCAAATGATTTAAAAAAGGCTCTTAGGGAATTTATCAAAAAACAAATATCAATAGAAGATATAATGAATATATTAAATGAACAAATTGATAACTTAATTGACGAATAAACATGGTAAGTATTACAATTGAATTAGCGGACAATGGTATAATTAAAAAAATCACAGATGATAATCACGGTGGTGTTAAAAAATTGCATCAAATTGTTCAAGTATATGAAAAACAAAATTCTGATAAATTTGAACATACCATTAAATTTTTATCAGATATATCCGAAGATTTGGGTTTAGACTGTGGTAATGCATTTGATAAAAACGTCTTGAAATTTAAAACTGACTGGGGTGAAAACTTTAAACCATCTTTAGATGATATTGATTATAGGATGAAACAGTTAAAACGAGAAATCGAAATATTAAAAGAATGGAAACAGCAAGCAATTTAATAAAAATAAATTTCATATATTCGGATGAAACAAAACGTATAAATGATTTTTTGTTAAATAAGCCAAATAATGTTGGATGTTTAAATTATTTAGACATCCAACATAAATTATATAAAAATGATTTTTATCAACAAGTACCTTCTGATACAGTCATTACATCATATCTTATAAAAGAATTACATCAATTTTTTAATAATGGTTATGGTACATTATATTATGTTTTAAGTACAATTGATGAAAATACAATTGAGAGTATAAAAAAATATATGTTAACATTAACTGATAAAGAAATTTTATTTAATATGTATCATTCTTCAGATTGCAATGTCAATGATAGTTATAAATTATTTAATGAAACTTTTACATTTTGATGAAAAAACACAGAATTTTTAATAAGGGTGACCGTGTTTATGCATTATTATCGTCTTACGCAGAACCTAATATAATGATTCCTGTTGGTGGTAAAATTGTTGATACCAAATGGGACCCAGTTAATCCAGTATATAAAATACGAATATTAAAATTTTTTGATTCCCTACACTTCATTAAGAAACATATGTTTGATATGAAATTCAAATATGAATTTGATGGAAGAGCTAGACTGATGCCACTTAAACGTGAAGATTATAACGTAATTGGTGATTTGGAAAAAAGATTTCTTGATACTGATGCTGAACGTTTTTATGTAATTGTTGAATCTATAATGTGTACAAAAACAAAGATCTTATTAAAAGATCTTTTTGAGAATGTACAATTTTATATCATCAGTAAAAACCTAAAAGAAATTAGAGAAATTTCAGCAAGACCATTCTTCAGAGATTCTTCATTATCTGTTGATAGTGGTTATGAATTTGATGCAAGATTTAAAAAGGGGTGGGCTGATAAGTTTTCTGAACCAATGACAATCGAAAAGTACCTAAAGAGTTTGACTTAATATATAATAAAATAAGACAAACTATATGGGTTTTAAATCTTCACAAATCATTGGTAATTTAAATAATGCAATATTCCCAAATAATAATACTACATCAAATGAAGTATTAGGTTCGTTTGGTGGAGAATCTGCAGATTTTGCTCGTGGTATTGAACAACTATATGCAAAGAGTTTTTATAGTGAGCGTGTACAAGCAGACGGGTTTACTGTTGCAAAGGGTATGAATGATGCAATACCGCGTTCTCTAGCAAACGAATATGCACTATTTAATTATAGGGGTATGTATGGCGATTTGATTGGTAGTAAACCATTTTCAGATTACTTTGATGGTGGTAGTAAACCAAATGATTTAATGGGAGGTGAAAATGCTAAATCACCATCAGTTGCAAAAATTATACAATTCTTTGATGAAGTATACCCGAAGATAAAATATAAACCTGCAGATTTTTTATATGCAAAATATTATAAAAATATCCCAGTTAATCATCTTATTACATTGAGGAGGTTCCCAACCCCAGTTAATGATAATATATTTGATTTATCAATACAACCAGGCAACACTTCAAATGAAACTGTTTCTATACCAAATAAAGTTGATGCTACACAAGTTGCAGGTGTGACTGCAGTAACGTATTTGGGTGAAACTGCAGGTAATAAATTAGAAGATATTTTAAACTTTTCATTTGGTTTAACTTGGAAAGAAGTTAAAAGCGAAATGGAGGAAATTAATACAGGTGACCAAGGTTACACATCCCAACCATTTTATTCTAAGATTGGTTCAATTGGTAGAGCAGTTGCTGATACCGCTAAAGCTGTTTCTTCAGGTACTAAATTTAGGAGACAACTTGACCCAACAACCGATAGGCTAGGGACAACTTATGCTAATTTCGTAATTGGACCAGTTAACGTAATAAATTCAACAACAGTAAGAGACACTGGTATCAAGTTTGATAATGATATAAAACTTACATTTGAATATGAATTAAAATCTCTAAATTATGTTAATCCAAAAATTGCTATGTTGGACATAATAAGTAATATGTTGACTATGACAACAAATAATGGACAATTTTTTGGGGGTGGTCATCGTTATTATGGTGCATCAGGTTTTGTTGCAAGTCAATTTGGTGACCCTAATAAATTAAGAAATGGCGATTTTGCAGGTTATATAGGTAGTGTAGTAACAGATGTAGAAACGGGTTTTAAAAATGTATTTGGTAATAGTGATGGTGGTTTTGATTTAAAATCTATATTACAAGGTGGTTTAGCTGCAGGTAAAAATTTACTAGGCAATATGTTAGGTAGTTTTTTAAATAGTGAAGTTGGTGCAGTTAGTGGAATTGGTGCAACAAAAGCATTTATAAGTGGTGAACCTACTGGTGATTGGCATTTAACTGTTGGTAATCCATTTAATCCAATTGTTATGATGGGAAATATGTATGTTGATAGTGCAAGTATGGTTATGGGTAAAGGACTAGGTTATGATGATTTTCCAATGGAGGTAAAATTTGAAATAGATCTTAAACATGGTAAGCCTAGAGATAAGGGTGATATTGAAAATATGTTTAATGAAGGTCGTGGTAGAATTTATGCGTCAGCAGCTGATGAAAATGATATTTTAAATTTAAAAGGGTTAAATGTTGCAACTTATGGTTCTATACAACCACCTGGCGCTAAAATCAATTTACAAAATACACAATCAAATAATGGTACACCTGCAAGTTCTCTTAATAAAACTAGCAATGTTGATAAGACTGGTGTAAAACAAAGTAACACTGCAGTATCAGGTGAATATGTTTCAAACTTAGTAAGTTTGATGATTGATTCATAAAAATAAAATAAATATGAATATTAAATCATTATCATTAAAAAATAAATTAATTGATGATAGAACTGGTGAAAATTATTTTGATTTTAGTGCACCATCGTTTTTATATAAAGCTGAATTTGGCGTAAAAGCAATTCATTATGTATTACCTGACCAAGAAGGACGACTTGATAAAATTTCATTAATTTATTATGGTTCTGCTGAATTTATTGATGCAATTTGTATTGTGAATAATATTTTTAACCCATTCAGTTTACAAACCGGAGATGTTTTAGTAATTCCAAATTTATCGAGAGAAGAATTAGTATATAGTAGACCTAAAACAATCACAAGACCAAATTCAGTCCAAGGACCTTACATTAATACTAATGTCCAAAATGAAATTGACCAATCAAGAATTCAACGATTATTAGAAAAGGCAAAAAATAAAAAATCTGGAGTAAGTAACCCTTTACCACCAAATGTATTACAGCCTGGACAGAATGCAAAAGAATTTATTGATGGTAATATCTTATTAGGAATTAATTTAAATACTAAAAAATAATGTCTACACAAATTGAACGCAACATTCTTACAATAATTGAACCAACTATAGAATTGGATGAATTATCTATGCCTGATGTTGAAAGTGGGACTGATAATTCAAACAATGAAACAATGAAGGAGAAACCTTCAAAGGTTTCTCAAATGATTCCATTAATTAGAATAAACCAATATGAAATTCAAGGTGATAGATTAAATGCATTCAAATTACGTAATGTTGGTTTTTATCCAACTATAAGAATTATATTTGATGATGTTGATGGTTTCTTTTTAGCGAGATTTTTTCCTAAGGATGGTGATTTAATTCAATTGTATATTAGGTCACAAGGTGATGAAACAACATTCAAACCGATACGAATAGACTTTACTATTACATCAATATCTCCTGCTGGTGGCGGGGGAAATGTATCTGCTAACAAATTTATTGTTGAGGGTAGAATGAATGTACCAAACCTATTTACTGAAACTTGTGCATATTCAGAAGGTACAAGTTTTGATACATTAACAAATACTGCAGAACAATTAAAACTAGGTTTTGCCTCAAATGTTGATGATACAACAGATTCAATGACCTGGATTAATCCCAATGATACTACTGAGAAATTCATAAAAGATACTGTTGCTTGTAGTTATTTAAATGACGAAAGTTTTTTTACTGCTTATATAGACCCTTATTATTATTTGACTTTTGTTGATGTAAATAAACTATTTAGTCAAGAAGGTGCAATTGAAGCAAGTAAAACATTTAGTCAAAATGCAGGTGATACATTTGGTGCTAATGGTGCTAATGGTGAAGAAGATGATTTCCCAAACATGTTAAGTAATTTAGTACAAATGCAAGGTGATGCTAGATACATATCAAAATATCAAATGATAAGTAACACTGGTGAAGTTAGTAAAAATAATGGTTATAAAAGATATGCTCAACATTGGGATTTAATAAATAAAGAATTTGTTTCTGAATTTATAGACCCCTTACTTGATAATACACCAGGGACAGTACCTGCTACAAAGGGTCGTATAATAAATGGTGAAGCTGAAGGTCCTAAAGACGAACAAATTAGATATAAATACTTGGGTACATTAAGCGAAAATGTTCATGATGAATATATATATTCAATTGTTTTAAATTATCAAAATTTAACTGAGGTAACAAAACTTGGTATGGAGATTGAACTCGATACAATTAATCCTGCATTAGTAAGATACTCTAGAATTTATTGTTATATTTTAGAATACTCAAGCCCAATTAAATCAGCATTAACAGAACCTAACAATAGTGAATCTGAACCTAACGAAAATCAGCAGGAACGAACACTATTAGATTCATCAGATGATAGTACATCAGGTGATGCTGGTGTCGTAAATGAATTCCTGACAGGTTTTTATGTTATTAGTGGAATTGAATACATTATGACAAAACCTGGTGGTATAAGAATGAAGCTATATTTACAAAGGAGAGAGTATACACCAAGTACTTAAATATATAAAATAAAAATTAACAAAAATGTCAAATTCAAAAATATCAGAATTACCTTTAGTAACAACGCCATTAGATATAGATTTGTTTGCAATCGTTCAGAATGGGATAACAAGCAAAATATCCTGGCTTAATATTAAAAACAATATAAGTGGAGGAAGTGCGGGTACACTAGCAGAAACACTTGGCAATGGAAATATCACAGGTGGGACAAATATCATATTATCATCGGGTGATACAATAAAGCCTGCAAGCGGGCTAAGTATGTTAGATTTAAGATTTTTTGGGGATGATTCAACATGGTATCTTGGTTTATTTGATGGTGTGTCTGATTTTACTTCATTTGTGAGTGGTTCAACTAACGAAGGTATAATTGCAAGTGCTGATGCAACTTCATACTTTGGTTTAAATATAAAGGGTAAATTTAGTGCTTTGGGAGCATATGACCCACAGGCAGCTGACAGTTATACTAGCATTGTACCTGGACAAATTGTAGCATACAATGATAGTTTTTTAACTGCAACGACTGACGTAGTTCCAACAGCAATGTTAGTTGCAGATGCAACAGTATCAAATAGAAGTTCAAGCATCACACAACCAACATCAATATTAATAAACAGTGGTAGTGGTGCATCGCCATCACAATATAATCAAAATGTATCTCGCTCAGTTATTTTGGGTGGTGTTGGTTTAACTGCAAAAACAAATAATTCTGCGTATGCAAATAAAATGATACTACAAGTTGCAGGTAGTACTTTTGATGGTGCATTAGTTCCTGCAGCAATCTCTACGGATAGGACTTGGACATTTCCTGATAATTCGGGTCAAGTTGCATTAACAACAGATATTTCACCAAGACAAACTATTGCAACTGCGGTAAATTATAATGCTGTTGATGGTGATATCATTTTTGGGACAGTTGGGGCTGGTGGAATTACTGTTACATTACCGTCAGCTACTGCTGATAATATGCAAGTAACAGTAAAACAAATTGATAATGGTGGTGGTAATTTAGGCATAAATTCTGCAGGTGGCTTGATTGAAAATACAATTTTCCCGTTCGTAGTTCCTGCACAGTTCAATGGATTTCAATTTACTTCACATGGTGGGAATTGGTGGGTTACTGGAATTTTTTAAAAAACATAAATAAAATAAAATAAAATATTAATGGCAAATTTAAAAATATCTGAACTACCTATTGTTACATCGCCAATTTCAACAAATTTAATTCCTATAGTACATAATAATAAAACTAGTAGAATAAGATTTGATGATTTTAAAGCTGCAATATTAGTAGGAACTGGAGCGAATACAAATTTAAGTTTAGGGATAGTAACAGGTACTACAATTAACATCAATTCAAGTACGGGGACTCCAGTAACAATACCTGAAGCAACAATAACTGAAGCAGGCTTATTAAATTCAACTGATAAAAATGTTCTTAATAATACTTCTGGTACTAATAGTGGTGACCAAACAATTACTTTAACAGGTGATGTAACAGGAAGTGGGACAGGTTCATTTGCTGCGACAGTCGCAGCAAATGCAATTACTTTAAGTAAGATACAGAACGCAGTTTCAAATAGTACATTACTTGGTAGTGGTGACACTGGGGCGGGTAGTAATTACGTTGAAATTATAATTGGGACCAATTTAAGTATGTCAGGTAATACATTAAATGCTACTGTAGCAGGTACTAATCTTAGCATAGGTATAAAAACCGCAACTACAATTGATATTAATTCTGATACAGGGACTAATGCAACGATACCTGAAGCAACAATAACTGAAGCAGGTTTATTAATTGCAACTGATAAAGTAAAACTTAATAATTTAACTGGAACAAATAGTGGTGACCAAACAATTACTTTAACAGGTGATGTAACAGGAAGTGGAACAGGTTCATTTGCTGCGACCATCGCAGCAAATGCAATTACTTTAAGTAAGATGGCAACTGTTGCAACTGGAACTATATTCTATAGAAAAACTGCAGGTACAGGTATACCTGAGGTGCAAACTTTAGCAACCTTAAAAA
>Ga0114918_10001056_pt1 | contig 24360 bp, 18 predicted proteins | sample LantaG_FD_87015 | JGI IMG/M metagenome (GOLD analysis project Ga0114918, IMG submission 87015) | Deep subsurface microbial communities from Baltic Sea to uncover new lineages of life (NeLLi) - Landsort_02402 metaG | ecosystem: Environmental > Aquatic > Marine > Oceanic > Sediment | place...
GCGAAGATTGTTATCGAGCCGAAGAAGTTAGCTATAGTGTCCTTGGCGGCAAGGGCTATTGCAATGCCGCCGACGCCGGCACCCAATAGAATTGTCTTGATCTGTCCAGCCCCAAGGATAGTTTCAGCGATGAAAAGTGTCGCGATGATCGCAATGGTTATACGCAGCGACTTGCGTATTACCGGCACCAGCATATCATCCAGCTTTGTTGCCGTCTTGGCTACCCAGCGGTTCAGATAGTATTCAATTACATCCACCAGCCGAAAAAGACCATACGCAAGGGCAATTGCTCCAACACTTTTCGCTATCTTTACCCAGCCTGTTCCAATGGCTATTCGAATGCCATCATCGTCGTTGAAATACAAAAACAGCTTGCACACAAACAGTCCGAGCGCGAATATGGCCACATATATCGGCTTACTCAGGCATTTGAGAAACAATGTTATAACACTGACGCCTTTCTTTTCTTCTCTGCGTCGTGCATACGACTCAATGCCGTACTGCACTATCCGCCCGACTGCCATCGCCATCACCACCGCCAGCAAAACGAGCGCAAACCGCCAGATTGTGTTGCCTTTGATGATTTCATAGTTGATGGTCTTCGTCAGCCAATCGCCTGAGCCTGCTAATAGTGTCAATGTCGAAGCCGTCATAACCTATCTCCCTAAAGCTTTTATACTATGAGTCGCACCTCGTATAACCTTTTTTGCCCCTGTTATCAATAGTCTTATTCCGCAACGACAATTTCGCCCTTTACCGGTGAATATAGCTAATGTTACAAAATACTTTCTCATTTTATATACCTCCCATAGATAGATTATGTCTGCTTATTAATTCCACATTTTATAAAATAGCTTATTGCGGTGCTAGGTTTTTTATGTTCTCCCAGTAATTTTGAAACTGCCGCTGACCTGTTCTTGTAATCTTGTACGATGTGTGCGGAATCTTGCCGCGAAATTCTTTTTTCACCTCAATCAAACCGGTGCTCTCGAGCTTATTAATATGAGTTGCCAGATTTCCCTTCGTTACGCCTAATGTCGTAAGCAAAAAATTGAAGTCAACCTCCTTTGCCGAGGTCAGAATCTTCAAAATCGTCAATCGCACCGGCTCGTGAACAACTTTGTTGATGCTGTTATGAATCCGATTTATTTGCCTCACACTCACCAAACGGCCTCATTTCTTTTATCTTGCGCAGAATTACGCGATTATAGATGTGGACTACCACCGCTGTCACCAAACTAGCTAAAGCTATGTATATCATTAGCGCTACAAAACATGAATAGAGCCAATCATTACCGGCAAACGGAGTTGGTGCTCCCACTGCCGTTAGCGCTGCCTCCAGTAGCGAGACCACGCAAAACACCAGACCCAATACTCTGTTTTTCTCTTTGCCACTCGCATAGAATACGAAAACCGCCAAGCTTGCTAATGCCAATGTCAAGGCCCAGCGGGTTGGGATAATCTCAGCTGCGTTTAGCGCTATCGGAGCTAAAAATGCCACCACATATGCGACAAATGCCCAAATCGGCACCTTTTTCTGCTTCAGCTCTATTTGACCTTCCTTTTTGTAGAAACGGCGTTCATATTTGGGCAGGACCTTAATCGTTAGCCATAAGCCTACGAAGCTCATACCGACCATCAACAGCATCACCATACCGATCAACCACCACGTTGGCTTCCGAGACAGTAACTCCATCAGTACGACAGCCAAAACCGTCGCCACAACTATTAGCCCCACAAATAGTAAAAGCCCCAGCGACCGGCTCTGTGCGTAGCGGTCCACCAGGCGCTCCAGCCGACTCAGCCGTTCCAAGTCCGACCTCTGTTTCTTGATATCTTTTGCCATTTCCATTATCTCCCAAAAACCAGTTTTTGATACAAACCAATTGTACACACCACTCTATTTTGGGTCAAGCAAAAAAAATAAAAACTTTCGACCCCACCGATGGCAGACGAAAACAGGCCGATCGAGCAGCCTCGTTAAAGCTACTTCAGCTCGACTGACCAGTAAGCGTGGTCGAGGAACTGCTTCCAGCTATGGTAGCGCTGATGGCCTAAGTGGACATGGACGAGCGGATTGCGTTTTGGCTTGACAGGTTTTTGGATAAGTGTCATGTTAGCTTGTTTGGGTGTTTTGCCGCCTTTTTTCACGTTACACTGTGTGCAAGAGCAAACTATATTTTCCCAGACTGATTTTCCGCCTATACTTCTGGGAATAATGTGGTCGAGTGATAATTCACTGGTGGGATAGCGCTTGCCGCAATACTGGCATTTGTTTTTGTCACGGGCGAAGATGTTTCGGCGGTTGAATTTCACTTCGCTTCGAGGCAGCCGGTCGTAAAACAGCAGTCGGATTATCCGCGGCACCGCAATGTAGAAGTTTACAGTCGAGACCCAGTCGTGACCATCAGGCTCGAAATGTCTTCTGAGTTGGCTGACCTCGCACCAGCTCTGGAAATCGTAGTTCGAATATCTGTCCGCTTCGAGAGAGACAACCTCGGCCAGCTCGCGGAAGAGCAGAGAAAACGCCCGCCTGGCTCCCACAATGCGGATAGCCATATAGTGTTTGTTCAGCACAAGGACGTTACAGTCCAGGCCGGATTTGTAGCCCGTGGAAATCATAGCTTCAGGTCACTAAATCACTCTCGGTGGTTATTTGTAACTGCCAGCTCTTAATAGCATAAAGTGCCGGGTTTGGCAAGAAAAAAACGGCAACTTTTGTCACAGTTAAATCTCTGGGGTAGAGATGTCCGAATAGCATCCAAGGGGTTTTTTTGCGCATCGCGCAGCGGTGGAATTTCCCAGCTGGATAGTCTGTAGCAGCCGTACCTACGAGTAGATAGACTTTAGCTGACGGTGATGGCTGCTAAATCAGGTAGTCAGGGTATCGGTAGAACCAGATTTGCCTACCCCGCCCCACACGTCCAGGACAAAACAGCTTTACGATTACGAGGTTGCCTTATCCTCATCCTCTGCGGTTTCGCTGCTCTCTGAGGTGGCTTCGCTGCTTTCTGAGGCAGTTTCGCTGCTCTCTGAGGTGGCTTCGCTGCTTTCTGAGGTAGCTTCGCTTTCCGAGGCTGCTTCAGTTTCTTTGCCACTTGCGGCTGCCTTGGGAATTACATTTTCGGCTCTTAAGCCTTTCTCTCCCTCGACAACGTCGAAACTAACCGGATCACCTTCGTTAAGAGTTTTGTAACCTTCGCCTGAAATACTTGCGTAGTGGACGAAAATATCGCGGCCTTCTTTGTCAGCGATAAATCCATAGCCCTTCCTTGGGTTGAACCACTTAACTGTCCCTTCTGCCATAAAACGCTCCTTTTTGAACACCTTACTGATACAAACTTTTGTTTACGCTCCGCACCTTCAGCAGCCGAAACAAATGCTGGCTTTGCTATAGGGCGCGCTTTTATTTAATTTTAGTTATTTTGTTTCGGCCTCTTTTGTGATGGGGGCACAAAGGTTTTCTCTCATTTGTCGGCCCATTTTGAACTTAACCGTGCGCTTCACAGGGACCTCAACTCGCTCAAGGGTTTTAGGATTCTGGGCAATTCTCGCTGCTCTTGTTCTCGTCTCAAAGACACCAAAGTCCCGGAATTCCAGGCGATTGCCCTTGCACAACTCGGAGGTTATTTCATCAAGAAATGCCTGGACTATGCGTTTGACTGAGACTCTTTTTGCCTGTGTACGTTCCGCAATCCGGTCGATAAGTTCTTTCTTTGTAACAGTTGACATGGAATACCTCACTTAAGGAAAGCCCGGTTAAGGAATCGGATTATGTTTTTTCTCCAGAAAAGGTTGCCCTCCGACAAAGCAACTTTTTCTATTTGGCCAGTTTTTATTCTGCACATAAGCAAACTTAACTTTAGTGGGCAGCTGTTCTTGGCCTTTAAGCGCCCTCTTGTCCAACACAGTTCTTCAGCCCCAAAACTGCGGACCGAACTGCAACGTGAAGGAACCGTTCAACAATCGCAAGTTACTATACAACAAAGACTTCTATACGGCAAGTAATTTTTTAATAAAATTTTACGACCTCCGGCAGCGGAGTAAGGAGACTCAGAGCCGCCTTAAGCCGGCACCGTCGAAGCTGCTGTGTATACGCAGGCTCAGCAGGGAAATTGGAAGGCACGACAGTGGCGCGAAAGGCCTTTTCCCAGGGAATAGGTGGATGTAAGTCTTTTGTTTTCAAGATGTTACACACAACCATCTGTCTGAATCCTCGAGATTGCAGAAAGAGCAGTTTGGCTGCGTTACTAAATCTTTATCCATGCGGCGTAGAAGAGGGGCGTTTATTAGGTGTCCATTTATGATGTGTTGGCCTGAGCTGCTTTGTTATTATTTGCAAAGACAGGTTCAATACAAAATAGTTTGTTGACCGGCTAAGGTCTTGTCGAGATAATCATTGTTTCTATGTTGGCTCGACGGAGCTATGTTAGTTTGTTAACGGCGCCGAACAGTACTTTTTGCAGGTATGTCTAAAATCAAAACTGAAAAAACCGATTCAGACAGACCAGCTCGAAAGAGCGGGGCCGCGGAAATCGCAATCACATTTGAGTCGCTGATAATTACCTTTGCCCTGGTCCTGGTCTGGCGTGCATTTGTAATGGAAGCGTACCGGATTCCCACCGGCAGTATGGCTGAGACGCTGATGGGAACGCATTTTCGTCTGCGCTGTCCGCAGTGCGGATACAAATACGACTACGGCTTTGTATCTGAAAGATATGGATTATCCCGGGACACCATCCCTCGCAGCAGTGTCAGGAAAGTAACCTCTCGCTGTCCGAGTTGTGGATATCACCAACCTGCGGGTGGAGCGATGCCAGTAGCAAACGGCGACCGGATACTTGTGCTAAAGTGTATTTATCAGTTTTTTGAACCCAGGCAGTGGGACATAGCGGTTTTCAAGGATCCGCGTGACCCTGCAACAAACCTCATCAAACGACTCCTCGGCCGACCGGGAGAAACAGTGGAAATAATCGATGGTGATGTTTACATCGATGGGCGGATAAGCCGAAAACCTCCGAGGGTTCAAAACGAGCTGTGGATGCCGGTGTACGATAATGACTACCAGCCTGCCCGGCCGCGAGAGGGATTGTTTAATGGTCACCCGTGGCGGCAGCCCTTCAAAAACGTAGCGAACTCAAAATGGGAGATTGACGAAGGCAACGCTGCACAATTCCGTCTGGCCAGTCCCGCCGGTGAAATCCACAGACTGATTTATGACAGCTCAATCGGCAATGATTTCAGAGCTACCTATGCATACAATAATGTTAGAGGATATAACCATATGCCGTATTGCAGTGACCTGATGGTACGTTTCTATGCCGCCTCGAGCGAATTAGACGGCGTCATCGGGATAAGCTTAAGCAAATATCAAACTTATTACAAGGCCTGGGTTGATTACAGTGGTGAAATGGTCATCGCAAAAGTTTCAGAGGGCAAGGAAACGGTATTAGACAGTAAGACAATCAAAATGTGGGCTTTAGGCAAATCTGTTCTGGTGAAGTTTGCCAACGTTGACCATCAGTTGATTTTCGAATTCGGCCCCGAAAAGTTGGTGTATGATTTAGGGCGCTCGGCGGATGATGCTGGCCTGCGGAAAGCAAACGTCGAGCCGCAGGTGAAAATTTTCGGCTCCGGTCGATTGACGCTGTCGCATATAGGCATTTTCAGGGATGTTCATTACACAGCAAGGAAATTTGCCGACAGCGGTGATTTTGGCAGAGCAATTGAAGGCAATCCCCTAACCTTGGGAAAGGATGAGTTTTTCATGCTGGGTGACAACAGCCCCAACAGTGAGGACGGCAGATGGTGGGATCAGGCCGGAAGAGGCAATAATAACATCTTTTATCGCAAGGGAATAGTTCCTCGCGACTATCTTGTCGGCAAGGCAATGCTTGTTTATTGGCCCGGTGGTTTCAAGCCGTTTGCTAAATTCCCCATAGCCGTTATTCCCAATGTCGGTCGAATGCGGTTTATTTACGGCGGCTCAGACAAAAAACTGTGATAATCCCTTTTGGGGTTGGTGAATGTCGCGGCAGGAGGTTACCCTGTCGAGCTTATGATAATCCAAAGGGTCGTAAGTGCATCGCTTACAGCTTTTTCTGTCGGTTTCAGCGGGATTTAACCCGCTCTATATTTCTTGACTTTTCACCCCGCTGCGGCTATTCTATTGGCCGGAAAACTTTAATTTTTCAGGTTCAGCAAAGAGACTATGAAAGAGGCTAAAGAGACCCAGGACCGCTTTGAGGATATGCAGATCCTCGATGAGCTTAAGAATTCATACCTTAACTACGCGATGAGTGTTATCGTTTCGCGTGCTCTGCCGGATGTCCGCGATGGATTAAAGCCGTCGCAGAGGCGAATACTCGTCGCGATGAACGATTTGAATCTCGGCCCGCGCAGCAAGCACCGCAAATGTGCCAAAATTGTCGGCGATACCAGCGGCAACTACCATCCACATGGTGACCAGGCCACATATGGAACGCTGGTGCGTATGGGCCAGGAATGGAATATGCGCTATCTGCTCATTGACCCGCAGGGCAATTTTGGCAGTATCGACGCCGACCCGCCTGCTGCGATGAGATACACCGAGGCCAGGATGGCCGCACCGGCAATGGAAATGCTCGAAGACATCAATTACGACACCGTTGATTTTGTGCCGAACTACGACGAGACCCGCACTGAGCCGACCGTTCTGCCGTCGAAGTTTCCAGACTTTCTGGTTAACGGCTCGACGGGCATCGCCGTCGGTATGGCGACGAACATTGCGCCGCACAATATCTCCGAGGTCTGTGACGCTTTGCTTTTAGTGATTGAGGACCCGAACTGTGGCTTCAAGGATATTATGGCCCGGCTGCCCGGGCCGGACTTCCCGACAGGTGGGATAATCTGCGGCAAAAAGGGTATTGTCGATGCCTACACAACCGGTCGCGGTCATTTAACCACTCGGGGCAGAGCGGAGATAGAAACGACCAAGAAGGGCAGAACGTCGATAGTAATAACCGAAATACCTTATATGGTCGTCAAGACCACAATTGTGTCTAAAATCGCCGATTGTGTCAGCAGCGGTCGGATTGCCGAAATCGCTGATATCAGGGATGAATCGGACCGCCGTGGCCTGCGAATTGTTGTGGACTTGAAGAAAGATGCGGAAGGCGAAGTTGCGCTTAACAAGCTCTACCGTTACACGCCTTTGCAGAGCACGTTCGCCGTTGCCAATATTGCGTTGGTTAACAACAGGCCTGAAACCCTCAACATCAAAGAGATGCTCAACTGCTTCGTTGACCATCGCAGGAGCGTTGTGCGTCGGCGAAGCAAGTTCCTGTTGAAAAGATGCAGAAACAGGGCACATATTTTCGAAGGTCTTATTCTGGCGGTCAGTGACATCGATGAGATAATTGAGCTGATAAAGAAGTCGCCGGACCCGCCGGCGGCGAAGCTTAACCTGATGAAAAAGCCGTTGCGATTGGCCGAGTCGGCGCAGCTTCGGGAAATCCTGCCGGAAGCATTTGTCAAAGATAAGAGCAAATCCGAACAGTTTCTGACAGGTCCACAGGCCGACGCAATTCTGGCGATGCAGCTTCAAAGGCTGACGGGCCTGGAGATGAAAAAGCTCGCGAAGGATTATACCGGGCTGACCGAGCAGATAGAAGGCTTCGAAGCGATACTGGCCAGTGACCAGGCCCTTCTGGATATCATCCGTGAGGACATCTACGAGATAAAGGAAAAATACGGCGACAAAAGACGGACGCGAATCGCCGCCGGAGTCAGGCAGCTTGATATAGAGGATTTGATAGCAGAAGAGGAAGTGATAGTAACAATAAGCCACAGCGGGTATGTCAAGCGCATGCCCATAGGCACATATCGCAGGCAGGGCAGGGGCGGCAGAGGCATCATCGGCTCAGACACCAAGGAAGGTGATTTTATAGAGCATTTATTTACCGCTTCGACACACGATTATCTGCTTGTCTTCACCAATCGCGGCAAGTGCTACTGGTTAAAGGTCTATGATGTTCCCAGTATGTCGCGACAAAGCAAAGGAAGAAATATAGTAAATCTGCTGAAGCTTGGCAACCAGAGTATAGCGTCGATAATCAACGTGCGTAAATTTGATGACGAAGCAGCCCCGGAGAACCAGCAGCGTCAGCTTATTATGGCTACGAAGAACGGCTTTGTTAAAAAGACCAGCCTTTCCGCTTACAGCAGGCCTCGGTCGACCGGTGTCATTGCAATCAAACTCGACCCCAATGATGACGTTATCGGCGTGGTACTGACAACAGGGGCCGACCATGTGGTGCTCGGTACGCGGGACGGTATGGCGATACGATTCGACGAAAAGCAGGCACGCTCGATGGGCAGGGCCTCACGAGGTGTTCGAGGCATAAAGCTGCGCGCCAAGGATTCTGTTGTGGATATGGTAATTGCTGAGGAAGGAGCTTCGCTGCTGACAGTCTGCGAGAAGGGCTACGGCAAGCGGACCAGTTTTGATGATTATCGACCGCAAGGCCGAGGCGGGCTGGGGCTGATAAATATTAAAACAAGTGAGCGAAACGGCAGGGTAGTGGCCCTTAAAGCTGTGAAGGAAGACGACGAATTAATGATGATAACCGCCAACGGGATAATTATTCGCACCGGCCTGGATGATGTGCGCGAGATTAGCAGGAATACCCAGGGCGTCCGCTTAATCAAGATAAGCGCCGGCGATAAACTCGTCGCCGCTGCAAAAATAGTTGCCGAAGGCGAGGGTGATGCGCAGGATGAGCAGCAGGCTCAAGGCCAAAAAGAGAACCCGCAGGACTCTCCGGGATCTTCATAACATTTCAGCCCGAGACGGCGGTTAGCTAAAGATGAGCAAAAGCACATTGAGATCAAAGGCAAAAGCCGACCCGCCGCCCCGACTCGCGTCGGGAGACGCGGGGGTGTGGCTAATCTACGTAATCGCCGGCAAAGAACAGTCCCTTGTCAGTGCCGAGTGTGACAAGCTCCTTGAGCGGTTAATCGAACCGCAGCAAAGGGCAGTTGCGCTCTTCAGCGCAGACCCAAAGCAGGTAGCTGTGGCGGACGTAATGGATGAGCTGCGAACGCTTCCCTTCCTGGCCGAAAGAAGGGTTGTTGTTGTCAAGGACGCCGACAAATTTATCTCGGAAAACCGTCAGCTGCTTGAGAATTATTTCGATAACCCCTGCCCAACAGGGGTACTTATATTGACAGTAAGCAGTTGGCCGGCCGGCACCAGGCTTGCTAAAAAACTGCAGAAAGTCGGCAAACTAATCAGCGTAGCACAGCCCAGGCCCTGGCAGCTTCCCGACCGTTTAATCAAGTATGCCTTTGACGCCCACAACAAGGAACTGCCGCACGACGCAGCCGAACTTTTGGTCGAGTTAACCGGCGACGAGCTGGGTCGACTCTACAGCGAAGTGGATAAGCTGGCTCTTTTTGCAGACAGCGAAGAGACCATAACGCCGCAGCACGTGGAGCAGCTAATCGGCCATAACCGTATATTCGGTGCTTTTGCGGTTATTGACGCCTGTTTGGCCGGCGACTCCGCACAGGCCGTCGATAGGCTGAGGAATATGTTCGCCGAGGATAGATCCGCTGAGTATACCGTTGTCGGCGCTTTTGCGTTTCATTTTCGCAGGCTCTTTAACGCTAAGGTGCTGTTTGAAAAAGGCGCTCAGCCTTCTGAAGTTGCGACTAAGCTGCGAATATGGGGCAATAAAGAAGGCTTTTTTGCCCAGCTTCGGCGAATGTCACTGCAGCAAATTGGCGATACGCTGCAGCAGTTAGCCCAAATCGATTATGCGATAAAGACCGGCCAATCAAAAGCTCAGGTCGAAATAGAAAAACTGGCATTAAAACTCACCGCCAGCCCATAAACTAATCACCGTTATCAAAAATTAAAAGTTAAAACTAAAAATGCAAAACTGCGGAATTTTTTCATCAGTTTTTAGCTTTAAACTTTAACTTTTAAGTTCCTCGGGGATTGGCTCATGGGCTTTTCGGCCGTAGACCTTTTCGTAGGCCTTGCAGAAGGGGCAGAGTTTGTTTGCAATTTTTTCGACCAGCCAAAAGAGCAGGCCTTTCTGTTTTTTTCTTGCGTATCTGCAAACGGGGCACCTCAGGCAGCGCTCGGCCATCTTTTTGTCTTTTTCGGTAACCATTTTGCCAGGCGGTTTTCGACTACGGGTTATACGGTGTTTCGTGCGCTGACACCTGCGGTGTCGTTACCGCACGTCTGGAGCCCGATGTTGTTACGGACAGTATATTAACTATCGCTCCGGGCTGCAAGGTGCATAATTATCAAGGCTTGCAATTTTCGCGGGAGCCGGTAGAATGTTGAAATGTAACTTGATTGTAAAGGATTAAAAAACTGACAAGTATGGTATTCTTGGAGGTTTAGAATGATTAAGGTTCTTATCACAGACAAGCTCGCAAAGGAAGGAATCAACCTGTTGAATTCGACGGATGGCGTTCAGGCTGTTGTTAAGACGGGTATAAGCGAGGACGAATTAGCCGGGATTATTGGCGAATATGACGGGCTGATAATTCGAAGCGGGACAAAAGTTACAGCCAGGGTCTTGGCCAATCCGGGTAAACTAAAGGCAATCGCACGGGCGGGTGTCGGCGTGGATAACATCGACCTCCCCGAAGCTACCAGGAAGGGTATCTTGGTTATGAATACGCCGGGCGGTAATACTCTAAGTGCCGCCGAGCACACGTTAGCCTTGATGCTTTCGATGAGCCGAAACGTTGTGCCGGCCTGCGACAGTCTTAAAGGCGGTGCCTGGGACCGCAAGAAGTATATGGGAAATCAGCTCAACGGCAAGGTGCTCGGCCTTATCGGGCTGGGTAGAATCGGTATGGCGGTGGCGAAGATGGCGGTAGGATTTAATATGAAAATCCTGGGCTACGACCCGTTTGCGGCACCGGCTGACGCCGAAAAGCTTGGTATTGAAATAACTGAAGAACTTGAACGAATCTTCAAAGAAGCTGATTACATCAGCGTCCATGTACCTATAAATGAGCAGACGCTGAATATGATTGGTACTGAGCAGATAAAGATGATGAAACCTACGGTTCGGCTGGTCAATTGCGCGCGTGGCGGGATTATTAACGAGGATGCGCTGTACGATGCGCTTTCGAAGAACGCAATCGCCGGTGCCGCCCTTGACGTATATCCCACGGAGCCGCCGGGAAATACGCGGTTCACCGAGTTTGAAAATTGCATCGTTACTCCACACCTGGGTGCCAGCACCGAAGAAGCGCAGATTGAGGTGGCTGTAGAGGCTGCGAAAATTCTTGTTGACGCAATCAAGGGCGGTCCGGTCAGAAATGCTCTTAACGCGCCATCTACCGTCGGAGTGATGCCGGTGGTGGTGAAACGGTACGCTGAGCTTGCTCAGCGAATCGGTACGCTTGTCAGTACAATTGCGCCGGGCCATATTAAAAAAGCCGAGGTGCAATATCGCGGTACAATCGCGGAGACGGCTGTAGAGCTGGTTACGCTCGGTTTTGCAATCGGACTTTTGCAGAAGCATTTCGATATGTCGTTGAATATGGTCAATACGCCGGTATTGGCAAAAGAGCGCGGCATAAGTATCGATGAGACGAAAAACCCCGAAGCCAAGGATGTGTCGGCAAGTTTTAGCGCCAAGGTCGTAACCGATAAGGTTACGCGCACCGTAACCGGCTCGGTGTTTGGAGGGAAGCTGCTGCGAATTATCGAAATTGACGGCTTCAATATCGAAATGACTCCGCAGGGTTCGGTACTGGTTATCTTTAACGATGACAAGCCGGGCGTTATTGGCGCAGTCGGGACGGTTTGCGGCAAATATGGTATCAATATTTGCACGATGGGTGTGGGACAAAAGGCGGCGGAAGGAAAAGCTATGCTGGCTGTCAGTCTCGATAAGGAGCCGGGCGCAAAAGCGGTGGCCGAACTCGGCAAGCTTGATTTCGTGAATGAAATTTTCGTCTGCAAGCTGGATTGACTCGTTGTGCCCCGTGAGATAGCAGCTTCGCTTATCTCACAGGGTTCGATTTGGATTTCTCCCTGTATGTCAAAGGCAAGAAAGACCAAGGCAAAGAAAACCAGAGCAAAACCTGCTACCAAAGCAAAGAGTAGAACCGCTAAAAAACGCAGAAAGATAGCAGTTGCTGCTACGGCTGAGTCTATGGCTGCCAAACAACGGGCGATAAGTATCAGCGAATTCTTCGCCAAGAACAGGCACCTCTTGGGCTTCGACAATCCTCGCAAGGCTTTATTGACAGCGGTTAAAGAGGCTGTCGACAATTCACTCGATGCCTGCGAGGAGGCGCATATTCTGCCCGAGCTGCTAATCAGTATAAAGCCTATCGCTGAAAGTAAATTCGTGCTGATGGTTCAGGACAATGGCCCCGGAATTGTCAAGCAGCAGATTCCGAATATCTTTGCCCGGCTGTTGTATGGCAGTAAGTTTCACAGCCTGAAGATGAGTCGTGGCCAGCAGGGCATCGGGATATCGGCGGCGGGTATGTATGGTTTGCTGACGACCGGCGAGCCGGTGCAGATTATCTCACGGACAAGCCCGAAGAAAAATGCACATCATTATCACGTGCAGATTGATACGACAAAAAATAAACCTGAAGTCGTTCTGGATGAGCAGTGCGATTTTGAGCTGTCGACCGGCACGAATGTTACGATAACGCTTGAAGGCAGATACCAGAAGGGACGCAAGTCGGTCGATGAGTACATTGCCCAGACCGCTATGGCTAATCCCCACGCTGCGATTCTTTACCATGCTCCGGACGGCAATAGTTATGAATATCCGCGGCAAACCGAGGAGCTGCCGATTCCGCCGAAGGAAATTAAACCTCACCCGTACGGCGTGGAGTTAGGACTGCTGTACAAAATGGCACGGGACAGTTCCGCAAAGCAGCTTTCCGCTTTTCTGCAAAACGAATTTTCGAGAGTGAGTCTTCGAGTGGCAAACCGGATTTGCGAAAAAGCAAAGCTTCGCAAAACGCTCAGACCTTCCAGAATAACCCTCAAGCAGGCCGAAGCCCTTCACGCGGCAATAAGCGAAACCAGGATTATGGCACCTTCGACGGATTGTATCGGCCCGATTGGCCCGGAGCAGTTACAGGAGGGTCTCAAACGCGTAGTTGATGCAGATTTTTATACCGCCTGCTCGCGCAACCCAGCCGTTTATCGAGGCAATCCTTTTTTGATTGAGGTGACCCTGGCTTACGGCAATAAAACCGGAAGCGGCAACGGCGACTCTGAGAAGGAGCCGTTGATGCGGCTGACTCGTATCGCTAATCGTGTGCCTTTGTTGTATCAGCAGTCAGCGTGCGCGATTTATAAATCGGTGCTCGATATAAACTGGCGGAATTACGGCCTGAGCCAAAGCAGGGGGGCTTTACCGACCGGGCCGGTGACACTGATGGTACATATGGCTTCTGTATGGGTGCCGTTTACCAGTGAAAGTAAAGAGGCAATCGCCCACTATCCGGAAATCATCAGGGAGATTCAATTGGCTGTTCAGGAGTGCGGCAGGAAACTCGGAATGTATCTGCGAAAGAAAAAGCGCATTCAGCAGGAAATTGACAAACGCCGGTATATTGAAACCTACCTGCCGTATATCGGCGAAGCTTTGCAGGATATTCTGACGCTCAAGCAAAAGCAGGTTAATACCGTCGTTAGCAGGCTAAAGCGCGTACTGGAAAAATCCAGAAAAATATAAGGGTGTATGGCTGAGCAATTGATAATTTCTGTCAGTGGGATGCGGGGTCTCGTCGGAGAGAACCTCACCGATTCAGTCGCTCACGATTACGGCTGTGCCTTCGGAACATTTCTAAAAAACAGCTGCGCCGGTAAGGCAGAAAAATTGTCGGTGTGCATCGGCCGGGATTCGCGGTCCAGCGGCCCGATGTTGAAATCGGCTGTCGCATCAGGCTTATGTGATACAGGCCTCGACGTAGTAGACCTGGCAATAGCGCCCACGCCGTCGGTGGGTATTATGGTGAAGCAGCTCAATTGTAATGGGGGGGTTGTCATTACCGCATCGCACAACCCGATTCAATACAACGGCATAAAACTATTGTTGGCTAACGGTCTTGCCCCGCCGCCGCAAGAGGCTGAACAAATCAAGCGATTATTTCTCAACGGAAAATTTAGTTTGGCTGATTCGCATAGTCGTGGAAGGCTGACGTCCAATGAGCAGACTGACGAAGTTCACATATCCAAAGTTTTATCAATAGTAGATAAAGGGATGATTGCTGCGAAGAGATTCAGGGTTGTTTTGGACAGCGTCAATGGGGCAGGGGGGCAGGTAACGAAGAAGCTGCTTACCGCGCTTGGCTGTAAGGTCGTCGCGATAAACGATGAACCCACGGGCGTGTTCGCTCATGTCCCGGAGCCGACAGCCAAGAACTTAACCAGCCTTTGTGAGAAGGTGAAAAGCGAAAAAGCCCAAATTGGCTTCGGACAGGACCCCGATGCTGACCGCTTGGCCATTGTTGATGAGAACGGAACCTACATCGGCGAAGAGTACACACTTGCTCTGGCAGCTAAATATATTTTCAGTAAAAAAAGCGGTAGTGCCGCAACGAACCTTTCGACATCGAGAATGCTCGACGACATTGCTGCAAAGGCCGGGGGGCGGGTTTTTCGCACCCCTGTGGGCGAGGCCAATGTAGCCGCTGCAATGCTCGAACACAACTGCATCATCGGCGGAGAAGGTAACGGCGGAGTGATTGATTTGCGAGTGAGCCCGATTCGCGACAGCCTCGTTGGAATTGCTCCTGTGCTGCAGTTAATGGCCGAAACGGAAAAGACTGTAGGTCAGCTAAGCCGGGAAATAGGCGGCTATTATATGACCAAAGATAAATTTACCGCAGACGAATCGCAGGCTCAGCAAATACTCGATGCGGCGAAGAAGCGTTTCACAGATGCGAAACTTGATACCACCGACGGCTGTCGATTCGATTTCGGCGATGGCTGGCTACACATCAGGGCCAGTAACACCGAGCCGGTGATGAGGGTTATAGTAGAAGCGAAAGACCGCTCCGCTGCCCAAAAACACATTGATGCGGTCTCGAAAATCCGCAAAGAAATATTGGATTAAACTGCAGATGGATAGCGACAAACAACAGGTAGCGCGCAGCCGGATAAAGTCTGTTACTAACCTTGCGATTGGAGTAAATGCCGCCCTTTTTGTTTTGAAGCTGGCGGTTGGTTTTCTCAGCGGCTCGATCGCGTTAATTGCCGATGGGATTCACTCACTTTCGGATATGACCACCGACCTGGCTGTTCTGTTGGGCCTTCGTCTCGGCGCGAAAGAGCCCGACCGGGAGCATCCTTACGGCCACGGCCGGGCCGAGACCTTCTCAGCCGGTTTTATAGCCCTGGTTTTGTTTTTTGTCGGTGCAGCGATGATTTATTACGCAGCTATGAGCATAGCCAAAGGCGTCGTCGCCAGCCCTCGCATAGCTGTTCTCATTGTGGCGATATTTTCCATTGTAGTTAAAGAAGTATTGTATCGGATAACCAAAAGAGCTGCAATCAACTGTCACAGTGCCGCTCTTTACGCCAACGCCTGGCACCAGCGCAGCGACGCTCTAAGTTCGGTGGTCGTTGTGGTAGGCTTTGTGGCGCTGAGGTTCGGCTTTGATTACGGCGACCAGGTTGCCGCCATCGCGGTCGGCCTGATGATAATCCTGGTGGCGGTTCGCATAATTGGTGATTGTATGCGGGAGCTGACCGAAGGTTCTATTGACCCAGCTACAATTGAGCGTATAAAGGAGGTAATCGCTGCCAGCTCTGCGATTCGGCAGTGGCACAAACTCAGAACCCGTACTGTTGGCAGGGAGGTTTTTCTCGACCTGCACATTCTGGTCGACCCGGCTTTGGATGTAGCAGCGGCCCACGAGATATCCGAGAGCCTGGAAAAAGCATTGCATGAGCAGATAGCACGCCCCGTCAATATAGTAGTGCATATCGAGCCCGACACCCCACAGATGAGAAAATAAATTTAAGGCGGCGTCTGGGACGCTCAAAAAGATATGGATTATAATCCAAATATGGCGACGAGAAAGGCTGCTTTTATTTATTCGTCTGAGATGGAAAAGTATCGCTATCCGCCGGAGCATCCGTTTAATACTATCCGAGCCCAAAAAACGCGGCAGATTCTAAATTCTATGGGCCTGCTCTGTGGGCATGGACGAAGTGAAGTTGCGCCGATTCCCGCTGAGAGAGTCATTCTAAAAAAGTTCCACTCAGCTCGGTATTTGCACGCTCTGAAGTATGCTTCCGAAGGACGCTGGGACAGTGAAGCATTTTATATGGGAATAGGCACATCGGATTGTCCGGTCTTCGAAGGCTTATATGAATACGCTGTACTTGCCTGTGGAGCTACATTGGTAGGAGCAAAGCTGATACTGGCGGGTGAAGCTGACGCAGCGTTCAATCCATCGGGTGGTTATCATCACGCAGGGCCCGAAAAAGCCAGCGGCTTTTGCTATATCAATGATGTTGCCCTTGCGTGTATCGTGCTTGCAGAGGCGGGAAAGAAAGTTTTATGTCTGGATGTGGATGTTCATCACGGCGATGGTGTTGCATACGCATTTTACGACCGTTCTGATGTGATGACCATATCGTTTCATCAGGACCCCAGGACGTTGTTTCCCGGAACGGGGTTCGCAGATGAAATAGGAACAGGGACCGGAAAAGGCTATTGCGTAAACGTTCCTCTTCCAATTGGTACTTACGACCAGGCTTATATGGAAGTTTTTGAAGCGATTGCACTACCATTAATCGCCGTGTATAAACCGGATGTAATTGTTTTTGAACTGGGCGCCGATGCCCTTGCGGGTGACCCGCTCGCGTATTTGCGCTTGACCAATAATGTTTATGCTGATATTGTTAGGTGTTTGTTGAATTTTAATAAACCCATTCTTATGACGGGCGGTGGCGGTTACAATGTTGAGAATACCACAAGGGCCTGGGCGCTTGCGTGGAGTGTACTATGTGGTGTTGAGAGTGACTATAGTAATAATCCTGCGCTCGGAGGTGTTATGCTTGAGAGCACCGAGTGGCAAGGGGGCCTGCAAGACAGGCAGTTGGCTGTAAGCAGTCAACAGCGGAAGATAGTAACACCTGCGATAGAGACTACGATAAAAGCAATCAAGGCAAATGTCTTTTCGATTCATGGTCTCTGACTTTTTGTCGGTTTTTTCCCGAACGAAAAAGCAAAACTATGAATGTGAGAATGTCATGACGAGAAATATTGAATTCATTATGAGCCCTCGGTCGATTGCCGTTGTGGGTGCGACGAACCGGCCTGGCAGCGTAGGGCTTGCTGTGTTTCGCAATATCCTCAGTGTCGGGTTTGAAGGGGTCCTTTATCCAGTCAATCCCAAAGCGAAATTTGTCCAGAGCGTAAAGGCCTATCCAAAGTTGACGGACATCCCTGATGAAGTGGACTTGGCGGTTATTATTGTTCCTGCTGAGATTGTTTGCTCTATATTGGAAGAAGCCGGCCAAAAGCAGGTCAAAGGAGCCATTGTCATTAGTGCCGGATTTAAGGAAATAGGTGGTCATGGAGTAGAGTTGGAGAATCGTCTGAAAGAAGTGATTGCGAAGTACAACATCCGCCTCGTGGGCCCCAACTGCCTCGGGGTCATCAATAACAATGAGAATATTCAGATGAACGCCAGTTTCGCCACGAAGATGCCAAAAGCTGGAAACATTGCCTTCATTTCACAGTCCGGAGCCCTTTGTACTGCGGTGCTCGATTATGCAGAAGGCAGAAACATTGGGTTCTCCAAATTCGTTAGCTTTGGTAACAAAGCCGATGTGAATGAGACAGATCTGTTGCGTTATCTCAAAGATGACCCGGATACGGATGTAATTCTTATGTACCTCGAGGATATTACTAATGGTCGTAAGTTTCTTGAGACCGCAAGAGAGATTACTTGGGAGACCCGTAAACCTATGCTGGCCATCAAATCCGCTCGTTCTGCTGAGGGTGCCCGTGCGGCTGCATTTCACACTGGTTCTTTAGCCGGGTCTGATAACGCCTATGACGCTATTTTTTATCAGAGCGGCATACAGAGGGTGGAGGGAGTTGATGAGCTGTTCAACTATGCCCTTGCCTTTGCTAAACAGCCGGTACCGAAGGGCAACCGTATTGCCATCGTCACCAATGCTGGTGGACCAGGTATTATGGCTACCGATGCTGCCATTCGGCACAATTTAAAGATTGCTACGTTATCAGAAGAAACAAAACAAAAATTGAAGCAAGAGCTTCCACCAGCTGCCAGTATCGAGAATCCTGTGGATGTGATTGGAGATGCTACCCACGAGCGTTATGAGGCTGCTATTCGACATATTCTAATGGATGAAAATGTAGATGGTGCCATCGTAATCCTCACGCCTCAGGCGATGACTGATATCCTTGAAACAGCAGAGATTCTCCCACATGTGACAAAGGATATTGACAAACCAGTGCTTTGTTCGTTCATGGGTATTGTAGATGTTTCCGAAGGTATCCAATATCTGGAAAAGCACGGCATCCCAAATTATGTCTTTCCCGAGGATGCGGTTAGGTCAATGGCCTCCATGGCCTTTTACGGACGCCTGCTGAGCCTTGATAGGAGACAGGTGCGGAGAGTAATAGCGGACCGTGACACTGCCGCTGCGATAATAGAAAAGAAGCTTGCCGGCAGAGACAGCTATTATATGTCTGAGAAAGAGGCGAATGAACTCTTGCAGTGTTATGGCTTCCCGGTTTTAAAAAGTGTTCTGCTTAAAGATTCGTCCGAGGTGGATGAAGCAGCCGAGGAAATACTCTTTCCTGTGGCAATGAAGATTTCCTCTCCAGATATTATCCACAAATTCGATGCAGGAGGAGTTCGACTGAAGATAAAGACAAAAGAGGAGGCGCGAAAGGCGTTCGAAGAAATCATTGAGAATGTGAAAAAGTTTAAGCCGTCGGCAAAAATCGATGGCGTTATTATGGAGAGGATGGCGAGGGGCGGAGTGGAGGTTATCCTTGGAGCTGTCCGGGACCCCAGGTTTGGACCGCTCTGTATGTTTGGACTTGGAGGGACATTCGTTGAGGCCATTAAAGACGTCACCTTCAGGTTGGCTCCAATGTGGGAGATAAGTGCGGAGATTATGATTCAGACCATCAAGGCATACAGTATTCTCAAGGGGGTCCGCGGCGAACCTCCCTGCGATATCGATAGCATCAAAGATTGTCTTCTTCGCCTTTCTCAGATGGTCAGTGAACACCACCAGGTTGCTGAGCTGGATATTAATCCACTGATAGTTTATCCCGAAGGAGAAGGATGCGTGGTGGCCGACAGCCGGATTCTTCTGAGAAAGCCGGTATAGGACTAAAGCCACTCTTTCTCAGAGTTTATACTTCATACTCAATATGCAATACGTGATGTCCTTACGTCTGCTGACGGAATCATCCATTGATATTTGATGGTAGAGCCCGGGGAACAAACGCGAACATTCACCATTGTATTATACGCACGGCACAGTAGCAGGGTCAAGCAAAGCTAAAGGAGTTTTGTAAGAATAGTACTAAAATATTGCTGAAACGAACATTTTGCGTTGAACTTAACTTATAAGCGGTTGCAAGGCACAAAAACCGGTCGGCCGGCCGAGCCTATTGTTTTTCGGTCGTGTTCGGCTCTGTTTCATTGGGCTCATTCGGCTCAGAGGTGCCGACCACACGGGCTTTTGGTTCGCTGCTCTTCATAAGCCAGCCGATAGCTTGTTGTGTGGTTTGCTTACTGTCCTCGGAGGGCACTATCCTATTAACCTTGCCGCACCACCAGGATACATAGGAAACGTTGGTCTGCTGAGCTTGGTTGTCAAAACCAATCTCTTTTGCAAAGGCGTTGTTTGTAATTGGCGTGGTCATAATCAGGAGACTGATGAAGCTCCAGACAAGAAAACCTATTAAAAACCCAAAGAGGCCGGCCCCGACAACATCGACTATTTTTGGGAACGAAATGCTGAATTGGCCGGTGATGAGTGTGTATGATATCCCGTGCAAAATTAGAAAGCACGCTACCGCAGTAGCTAATACCGTTAGTGCTTTGCTATACACCGCAGTGCCCGCGGGAATAATATCTGCAACCACCGGTCCTAAGAAAACAGCTAAGTAGATGGAAATTATGATGTTGAAACCAAGGGCCCACATCTCATAAAAGCCCTTTTTGATGGCAAAATATGCGAAGAGCCCGCCAACCAATATGCCCACCCAAAATACCATTTTTATCCTACCACTCTTTTCAACTCTTCGAGGCTTGTGATTCCGGAGACAACCTTTTTTAATCCCTGTTTTTGCAGGCTGGACCTGCCCTTTTTGTCCCCCTCTTTTCGCATTTCATCCACCAACGATTCGTTATGGGTAACAGCGGCCTTTAGTTTGTCATCGAACAACCAGATATCACAGATTGCTGTTCTGCCCCGATAGCCCGTTCCGTAACATGCGTCGCAACCTTGGGCCTGAAAAATGTTTGTGTGGTTTACTTGTTGTCTTTGGAAGTCGTGGATTTGACTTGTAGTCAGTTGTGCCGGTACCTTGCACTCATTGCAAAGTTTGCGCAGCAGTCGCTGCGAAAGGGCAAGACTCAGCCCTGATGATATAAGCAGAGATGATACCCCTAAATCCATCAGTCGCACCAATGCCGAGGCATTGCTGTTGCTGTGTATTGTGGCCAGAACCAGATGACCCGTCTGGGAAGCTCGAAGAGCGATGCTTGCCGTTTCCTCATCGCGTATCTCGCCCACACAGATAACGTCGGGGTCCTGCCTTAGGATACTGCGAAGCGAATTTGCAAAGGTAATATCTGCTTTGGGATTGATTTCAATTTGGCTGCAGTTTGGCAGCACGCTTTCAATCGGGTCTTCTATCGTGATGACGTTGCGGGTAAAGAAATCGATTTCGTTGAGCATGGCATACAGGGTAGTGGTCTTGCCGCTGCCGGTGGGCCCGCACATAAGCAGCATCCCTGCCGGTTTGCTTATCGCATCTGTGATAATCTTTTGTTGTTTCTGTGAGAAGCCGGTGCTTGTCAGCGTGGACATTCCTGCTTTTCGGTTCAGTATCCTGATTGACAGCTTTTCGCCGCTGACCGCGCCGGCACTTGCCACCCGAAATGAGGCGGTGTCCTCGGCCGTTTTCGCCGTAAACGCGCCGTCCTGAGGCCTTCGCCTCTCGGAGATGTCCATACCGGAAACGACCTTGATGCTGTTTATAACGGCTTGGCAGGTTTTGGCTCCAATCTCATCGACCGTTCTTAGTACTCCATCGACCCGGAACCTGACTGTGTACATGGAAATATCCTTTGGGTCGATAAGTATATCGCTGGCCTCGTCGCTAAGGGCGTCGAAGATGACTCGCTTGGTCAGGTCGAGAATTTTGCTGTCATGCCTTTTACTTCTGCCATGGCTGTATATCTCGTGAATGTCTCTGCCCGAGGAATCAAGCAGCATTATAGTCGAATCCCCTTTGGCCCTGACAAAAGGTACCGACCTCACCTTTTCTATAAGAGTTTGCATCTGCTCTTTTAACGTTTCAACAAAAGTTCGGCCGCTTGCAATAGACTTTCTTACCACGTCAATTACAATCAGCACAACTAAAACCGCAGGCCCTGCGACGAGCGTCGCCAGATTAGCTATGGCTTTATACTTCTTCGGTACTAATAGGCTGAACTGGACCCGTTGAACAAGATAAAGGCAGAGGTATACCCATCCTATAAGCAATATAAGTTTGACCGGACTAAAAGGAAGTGTTACCGCCTCCAACGGCTGCGGCCGGGGCAGGGCTGAAAGAAACTTTATAAATGTAGATATTTGCATAAAACTACCCTTGCTGCAGATACAGAATATTGAGCGCCAGCAAACTTCAGATTAATCTATTTATCCACTATTTGCAAGTCAAAAAACAGCAGGGTCAAAGTTACGCAACCTTCTGTTAATGCAAAGGTTAGCGAAAATTATAAACAATTTGCTATATGGCAGATACCATTTGGCGTATACCCTGGGCATTTGTCAGATGGTGTTTTTGCTCCCTGGTTGAGGGATAACTTGACAATTTCAATTGGTCGGCTATATTAACGGCGTTAACGGTAGGATATGGGAAACTGATAGTAGTAGCGGAAGGGCATATGGCCAAAATAACACTGCCCGATGGCAGTATGTTGGAAACTGCCGACGGCACAGCTGTAGCACAAGTAGCTCAACAGATAGGGCCGGCACTGGCAGATGCTGCCGTGGCAGCGAAGGTAAACGGGCAGTTGGTAGATTTATTCACGCCTTTGAACGGAAATCTCTCCGTTCAAATCGTCACGCTCAAGGACAAGGAAGGGCTTGAAGTATTGCGCCATAGCTGTGCGCACATAATGGCCGAGGCAATATGTAGCATCTGGCCGGACACAAAGCTGGTCTATGGCCCAGCCGTCGAAGACGGATTCTATTATGATGTTGACCTTGATGAGCCGATTCGGCCGGATGATTTTGAACGCATCGAAGAGAAAATGCGCCAAATCGTCAAAGCTGACAAGCCGTTTATCCGCAGGGAAATCAGCAGGCAACAGGCCCTGGCGAAATTAGCCTCCGACAAGTATAAGACCGACAATATAAAGCACACCGACAGCGACGTCATTAGTTTCTATTCTCACGGGGAGGATTTCGAGGACTTATGCCGCGGCCCACACCTGCCCAGCACCGGCAAAGTACCAGCCTTTAAGGTTATGTCGGTAGCCGGCGCTTATTGGCATGGTGACCCCACACAAAAGATGCTCCAGCGGGTCTACGGCACCGCTTGGACGAGCAGGAATGAGCTCGATGATTACCTGCAAAGATTACAGGAGGCAAAAAAGCGCGACCACAGGGTCCTGGGCAAGCAGCTGGATTTATTCAGCTTCAACGAGGCCGGCCCGGGTTTTGCGTTTATGCACGCCAAGGGGATGATTATCTGGAATGAGATTGTTGACTTTTGGCACCGCCTGCACGAAAAATACAGATACGAGGAAGTAAAAACCCCCATCATTCTCAACGAGAGTTTATGGCACAAAAGCGGCCATTGGGACAATTACAAGGAGAATATGTACTTTACTACTTTTGATAATACTTCCTATGCAATAAAGCCGATGAATTGTCCCGGCTTATGTTTGGTCTATAAAACTCGCCAGCACTCCTACCGTGAATTCCCGATGCGTGTTGCTGAGCTCGGCCTTGTGCATCGACACGAAGCAAGCGGTGTTATGCATGGGCTTTTTAGAGTGAGGCAGTTCACGCAGGACGATGCACATATCTTCTGCAAGCCTGAGCAGATAGAGTCTGAAATAATAGGTGTCATTGAGCTTACTTTTGAAACGTATAGGGCCTTTGGCTTTGATGATTTTCGCATCGAGCTGTCTACTCTGCCCCAAAAGCATATAGGTTCTGCCGAGATATGGGATACCTCCACCAACGCACTTAAAAGCGCTCTGGCGAAAAAAATGATTGACTACAAAATCAACGAGGGTGACGGTGCATTTTACGGGCCCAAGATAGATTTTCACATAACAGATTGCCTCAAAAGGTCCTGGCAGCTTGGCACAATTCAGCTGGATTTTTCGATGCCGGCCCGGTTCGGCCTGGTCTATACTGATAAAGACAACACAGAAAAAACTCCGGTTATGATTCACAGGGCGGTCCTCGGTTCTTTTGAACGCTTCATCGGAATTCTTATAGAGCACTATGGCGGAAATCTGCCGCTGTGGCTTTCGCCAGAGCAGGTCAGAATCCTTACCATTAGTGAAAAAAGCAACGTTTATGCACTGGCGGTTGAGAAGAAACTAAAAGACGCTCAGCTGCGATGCAGCTGTGATTTGTCCGACGAAAAAATAAACGCCAAAATCGCGAAGGCTCACAACGAAAAGCTTCCCTTAATGCTGGTTCTCGGCCCGAAAGAGGCTCAGTCGAACACCGTCAACGTCAGAGTTCGCGGCTATAAACAAACGGAAACAATCGACCTCGACCGCTTTTTAACTATTACGGAACGCAAAATTACTGATAAAAAAATAGACTTGGCACTTGAAACTAAAGAGTTGATAATCAACAATAAATAGTCAATTTAGAAAGGCAAGGTGGTGTACAATCAGTAAAAAAGGGTTAAGGATAAACGAAAGGATTCGATCCGAGTTGGTTCGGCTGATTGACGAATCAGATAATCAAGTAGGGATTATAAAGAGATTAGAAGCGCTCAATCTTGCTCGCGAAGCGGGTTTAGACCTTGTGGAGGTTGCGCCGACGAGCGAACCGCCCGTTTGTCGCATAAGGGATTACGGCAAGTGGCTGTATCAGCAAAA
>Ga0114918_10001057_pt1 | contig 24359 bp, 21 predicted proteins | sample LantaG_FD_87015 | JGI IMG/M metagenome (GOLD analysis project Ga0114918, IMG submission 87015) | Deep subsurface microbial communities from Baltic Sea to uncover new lineages of life (NeLLi) - Landsort_02402 metaG | ecosystem: Environmental > Aquatic > Marine > Oceanic > Sediment | place...
TCAGCGTTAACCAGTTCGCCATCATCACCGGCATGCTGGTCGTGTACTTCGTCAACTACTTCATCACGCGGTACGGCCAGGCGGTGGACCAGGCGGCGGGCGTCACCATGGCGACCGAAGGGTGGAACGTGCTGTTCGGCTGGCGCTGGATGTTCGGCTGCGAAGCCCTGCCGGCATTGGCGCTGCTGGTCCTGCTTTTTTTCGTGCCGGAAAGTCCGCGATGGCTGACGGAAAAGGGCTACGTCGACAAGGCCCGGCATATCCTCACCCGCGTGGACGGCCCGGGCCATGCCGAGCGTGAAATGCGTGAAATCCAGGCCGCCTTGGCGCAGGAGCCGGCGTCGCTCGGGCAACTCCTGGCCCCCGGCCTGCGCGTGGCGCTGGTGATCGGCGTCGTGTTGGCGATCCTCCAGCAGGTGACCGGCATCAACGTGTTCCTGTATTACGCGCCGGAAATTTTCAAGACCATTGCCGGATCTCGCGTGGATTCGGCAATGTTGCAGACGGTCGTGATCGGCGCAGTGAACCTGGGCTTTACGGTGCTGGCGATCGCGATCGTGGACAAGGTCGGACGTAAGCCCCTGATGATCGTCGGGGCTGCCGGCATGGGCGTCTCGCTGGCAGCGATCAGCATCGCAGCGTGGATGGACCAACTTGCTGCATGGGTTCTGGTGTTCATTCTCGGCTACATCGCATGTTTTGCCATGTCCGTCGGGCCGGTCACCTGGGTGATTCTTTCGGAGATTTTCCCGACGAAAATTCGCGGCCGGGCGATGGGCATCGCCACCTTCTTTCTGTGGACCGCCAACTTCATTGTCAGCCAGACGTTTCCGGTGATGGACGAGAACTCCTGGCTGATCGCGACCTTCCACCACGGCTTCCCCTTCTTCGTTTACGCCGCCTTCTGCCTCGTGCTGGTCGTGTTCATGATCTACGCGGTGCCGGAGACGCGCGGCCAGACACTCGAACAGATCGAACAACGCTGGATGCGTTCGTCGGCCGGCGGGAAGAACCCGTAACATACCGCCACCTGAAATCCGGATGGGTGATGATCGCGGCTGAGCCGGGCGGTGCGCCTTCAGCGAGCGTGGCGCACTTTGCGCAACTGTGCTCAAGGAGAACGCTATGGCATTTCCCGAATACCGGGCCCGGCGGCTGCGCGACCACCCGACGTTCCGCGACATGGTGGCCGAAACCACGCTGACGCCGCAGCATCTCGTCCAGCCGCTTTTCGTCAAAGAGGTAATAGACGGCCGCCAGCCCATCAAGAGTATGCCCGGCCAGGCCCAGTTGGGCATGAACGAACTGGTGGCCGAGGCCGCACGCGTCCACGAGGCGGGCGTGCCGGCCGTGCTGCTCTTCGGCATCCCGCGCGAGAAAGACGCCACCGGCTCATCGGCCACCCGGCCCGACGGCATCATCCAGCAGGCCGTCCGTGCCATCAAGCAGGAGACGCCCGACCTGGCGGTCATCGTGGACGTTTGCCTCTGCGAGTACACCGACCACGGGCACTGCGGCGTCCTGACCGAAACCGCCGGCCGGCGGACCGTCGATAACGACGCCACGCTCGCGCATCTGGCCGAGATGGCGGTCACCTGCGCCCAGGCCGGGGCCGACATGGTTGCCCCGAGCGACATGATGGACGGCCGGGTCGGCGCCATCCGCGAGGCCCTCGATGCGGCGGACCTTGCGCACGTGCCGATCATGTCGTACGCCGTCAAGTACGCATCTTTCCTTTACGGCCCGTTTCGCGACGCCGCCGAGAGCCCGCCCCAATTCGGCGACCGGCGGGGGTACCAGATGGACCCGCGAAACTCCGACGAGGCGCTGCGAGAGGCGGCCGAGGACCTCGACGAAGGGGCCGATATCCTCATCGTCAAGCCCGCCCTGGCCTACGGCGACATCATCCGGCGAGTCAAGGAGACCTTCGGCGTGCCGGTGGCGGCGTATAGCGTCAGCGGCGAGTACGCGATGGTCGAGGCGGCTGCCGCCAACGGGTGGGTCGAACGCGCTGACCTCATCCGCGAGATCCTGATGAGCCTTCGCCGCGCGGGCGCCGACATCCTCATCACCTACTGGGCAACGGAGGTTGCGGCGGCGCTGCGGGGCTAGGGCCGGGCACGGGTCTCGCCAGCCAGCCCGCCGGCCTGTCCGGCGTAGCCGTGGCGAAGACACCTTCGGCCGCGCGCGTGGTGGACACTTTCGGGTGCAGGGGAGACGGTTCGGCCGGGCCTTTTCTGTGTACCGTGTGTGCTCGATGTGCCGAGAACAAGGAGGGGTCGCCCGCCGGTCTCGGAGGGCGGGCCGTTACGTTGGCCGCCACGTGATCCAGAAGGGGCACACCATGCTCACGGTGGCAGTGATCGGCGGTGGGGGGTGGGGCAAGAACCACATCCGCAACTTCCAGCAGATCGATGCCTGCCGCCTGAAGACTGTCTGCGACCTGGACGAAGGCATCCTGGCCCGACACCGGGCCGCCTACGAGGACGTCCAGACGACCACCCGGGCCGAGGAGGTCTTCGCCGACCCGGAGATCGACGCGGTTGTCATTGCCACCGACGCCCCCAGCCATTCTCGGATCGCCACGGCCGCGCTGGAGGCCGGCAAGCACGTCATGGTCGAGAAGCCGATGACCCTGGCCCCGGCCGAGGCCGAGGCCCTGGTCCGGACGGCCGAGACGGCTGGCCGCGTCCTCATGGTCGGGCACCTCCTGGAGTACCATCCCTGCGTGCTGCACCTGAAAGACCTCGTGGACGGCGGGCACCTGGGCGACCTGCGGTACATGTACTCGCAGCGGGTGAACCTGGGCGTCGTCCGCAAGGACGAGAACGCGTGGTGGAGCCTGGCGCCGCACGACGTCTCGGTCATCCTGTTCCTGTTCGGGGCCGAGCCGACCGTCGTCACGGCTCAGGGGCAGGACTACCTCCGGGACGGCGTGGAGGACGTGGTCTTCGCCCAGTTGAAGTTCGCCGACGGCCGGATGGCGCACGTGCACGTCTCGTGGTTCGACCCGCACAAGATCCGCAAGATGACGCTCGTGGGGTCGGAGAAGATGGCCACCTTCGACGACATGGAGCCCGCCGAGAAGATCCGCATCTACGACAAGGGCGTGGAGGCCGCCGGCACGGTGGTCGGGTACGAGCAGTCGCTGAACCTGCGAAGCGGCGACATCGTCATCCCGAAGACGCCGGGCGGTGAACCCCTGCGGGCCGAGTGCCTCCATTTCCTGGAGTGCGTCGAGAAAGGCGAGACGCCACGCTCCGACGGTCGGGACGGCCTGCGGGTCGTCCGCGTCCTGGAGGCCGGTGGGCGCAGCCTGGACGCCGGCGGCGCGCCGGTTGAATTGTAGCCGTGTCCTATAAGCCCGCCGCGTGAGTGGCGGCGTACCTCCCGGCGCAGCGCAACACACGAGAATGGAAACGGATGGCACAACCCGACTACTTCGTTCACGAGTCCTCCTACGTCGACGAGGGCGCCAAGGTCGGCACGGGCACGAAGATCTGGCACTTCTCGCACGTCTTGGCGGGCGCCGAGATCGGCGAGAACGTCTCCATCGGCCAGAACGTCAACGTCGGCGGCGGGGCCAAGATCGGCAACCGCTGCAAAATCCAGAACAACGTCAGCATCTACGACGAGGTGGAACTCGAGGACGAGGTCTTCTGCGGCCCCAGTTGCGTCTTTACGAACGTTTTACAACCCCCGCGCCTTCATCAGCCGCAAGCACGAGTACCGGCCGACGCTGGTGCGGCGGGGGACCACCATCGGCGCCAACGCGACGATTGTCTGCGGCGTCACGATCGGACGCTACGCCTTCATCGGTGCTGGCGCCGTGGTCAATGCCGACGTGCCCGACTTTGCCCTGATGGTCGGCGTGCCGGCCAAACGCGTCGGCTGGATGAGCAAGTACGGCGAGCAACTTACATTCGATGAAGGCGGCCGGGCCGTCTGCGAGGCTACCGGCGACGAGTACGTCCTGGAGGACGGCCTCTGCCGCGAGGCCGAGTCAGATAAGTCTGGTTAGCCGCCCCCTTGCGGGGTGTGTTTGTCCGTGGCGTGGAACGTCCAGGTAAGGAAGCGAACATGGCCGTGCCAATGCTCGATTTGGTGGCGCAGTACAACACGATTCGCGACGATGTCCGGGCCGCCATCGACGAGGTGCTCGAAACGCAGCGTTGCATCGGCGGCCCCAAGGTCACGGAGTGCGAGAAGGCTGTGGCCGAGTACTCGTCGTGTGCGCACGGCATCGGCGCTTCGAGCGGCACCGACGCCATCCTGAACGCCCTCATGAGCCTCGGCCTCGGGCCGGGCGACGAGGTCATTACCACGCCGTTCACGTTCTTCGCGACGGCCGGGTGCGTCTCGCGACTGGGCGCCAAGCCGGTCTTCGTGGACATCGACCCGAAGACGTACAACATCGACGCCGGCGCCATCGAGGCCGCGGTCACCGAGAAGACCAAGGCCATCCTGCCGGTCCACCTGTTCGGCCAGTGCGCCGACATGGACCCGATTCTGGAGGTTGCCGGCAAGTATGACTTGGCGGTGATTGAGGACGCGGCCCAGGCCATCGGCGCCGAGTACAAGGGCCGCCGCGCAGGCTCCATCGGCACGTGCGGGTGCTTCTCGTTCTTCCCGTCGAAGAATCTCGGCGCGGTGGGCGACGGCGGCATGATCGTGACCAACGACGACGCCCTGGCCGAGATGTGCCAAGTCATGCGCAGCCACGGCTCTAAGCCGAAGTACTATCACAAGTTCGTGGGCGGCAACTTCCGTCTCGACCCGATCCAGGCCGTCGTCGTGCTCGTCAAACTCGGGCGCCTCGAGGCGTGGCACGCGGGCCGCCAGACGAACGCCGCCTATTACAACGAGAAGTTCGCGGAATGCGACGGCGTCGTCACGCCCTACGTCGAGCCGCACAACCGCATGATCTACAACCAGTACGTCATCCGCCTGCCGGGAACACGCGACGCCGTCCAGGCCAACCTGAACGAGAAGAAGATCGGTAACGCCATCTACTACCCCGTGCCGCTCCACCTTCAGGAGTGCTTCGCCGGCCTGGGGTACGCCGAGGGCGCCTTCCCGCACGCCGAGCAGGCCGCCCGCGAGGTGCTGGCCATCCCGGTCTATCCGGAACTCTCTGACGAGCAGCAAGACGAGGTGGTCGCGGCGGTGCTGGGAGGACTCTCCTGACGTGAAACGCATGAAGGTCACGATGGTGGTCGGTGCCCGTCCGAACTTCATGAAGATCGCGCCGCTGGCGCGGGCGTTCCAGCGGCGCGAGGGCATCCGGGGCCTCTTGGTCCACACCGGCCAGCACTACGACGAGCGGATGAGCCACCTGTTCTTCGAGCAACTGGATATCCCCCGGCCGGACGTCAACCTGGAGGTCGGCTCGGCCAGCCATGCGGTTCAGACGGCCGAGATTATGAAGCGGTTCGAGCCGGTCCTCCTCCAGCAGCAGCCCGATGTGGTGCTCGTCGTGGGCGACGTGAACTCGACCGTCGCCTGCGCGCTCGTGGCCGCCAAACTGCACGTGCCGGTGGCCCACGTGGAGGCGGGCCTGCGGAGTTTCGACCGGCGGATGCCCGAGGAGATCAACCGCGTTCTGACCGACGCCATCAGCGACTTCCTGTTCGTCACCGAGCCAAGTGGCCTGGCGAATCTGAAGAACGAAGGCGTGCCCGACAAGAAGATCCACTTCGTCGGCAACGTGATGATCGATACGCTGCTCGCCAACCTCGAGAAGGCGCGGGAGAGCCGCGTCCTCCACAATCTGGGCCTGGAGCCGCACGGCTACGCCGCCATGACGCTCCACCGGCCGAGCAACGTGGACGACCGCGAGACGTTCGACCGCGTCTTCGGCGCCATCCGGACGATCGCCGACGACCTGCCGGTCGTCTTCCCGGCCCATCCGCGGACCCGCAAGAACATGGAGGCGTTCGGCTATTTCGACAGGGGCGGCCGGCTGGGGGGCGTTCGGGTCACCGAGCCCCTCGGGTACCTCGACTTCCTGCGTCTGATGGCCGAGGCGCGACTCGTCCTGACCGACAGCGGCGGCATCCAGGAAGAGACGACCATCCTGAAGGTCCCGTGCCTGACGCTCCGCGCCAGCACCGAGCGCCCGGTCACCGTGGACGTCGGCTGCAACCAGATCGTCGGCACGGACCCGGAGAAGATTCTGGCGGCGTACCGCAAGGTGGCAGACGTGGGCGACTTCACGTGCGGCACACCCGAGAAGTGGGACGGCCACGCGGCCGAACGTATTGCGGAGGTGCTGGTCAGTCGGTTGTCCGAAAGCGGGGCAGGGATGGGCCTTGGGCCGGGGCCGGACCAGAGGCGGAGAAAGAGCAGGGCTGTGCCACAGAATCGTTCCTCGCGGGTCACGGTGTCCGGGCAAGTCGTTATCAAGACTGGCCCGCCGGAACGCATGATTATCGAAGCTGAGAAGACCTCTCGTGCCGCACGCATCGGCGAGGAGACGGGATTGTTTACGGTCCCTAGGATCCTCGATTTCGACTCCTCGACCGGGCGCCTCACGTTCCGTCGCATCCCGGGCCTGCGTAGCGTCATGGACGTGCTGGCGTTCGGCGAGGGAGGCGAGGATCTTCTACGACAGGCCGCGGCCGCGCTGGCCGCCGTCCATGAGCGTCTGGTCATGTCTGAGGTCAGACCCTTGCCCGAGTGCGTCGCCCTGCCGGGTCCCAGCGAGGTCTTCATCCACGGCGACTACAACGTAGCCAACGTCTGCATTGATGCCGAGGACCGCCCTGTTATCATCGACTGGTGCACCACCGACCGCCGAGGCGGATTTGCGACCTGGGGCACCCGCTATTTTGATGTCGGCTGCTTCGTCACGACCCTCTTTCATCGCCCACTCCACCGCTACTGGCGCGCCCAGGCTCCCGAGCCTCAGGCCAAGGCCTTTCTTCATGCCTACTACGAAGCCTCCGGCTTCCCTTATCTCCGCGACGAACTCACCGAATATTTGGGCCGACTGGTCAGTCTCGCTGCCGACGAACGCCGTCGCCGCCGGTCATGGGTTCGCAACATTCCGATGTTATGGTGCGAGCTCCGCTTGCGTCGCTTCGTCGACCACCTGCACTTGTAAGGGCGCCAAGGACGGCCCATTGGCGTTGCTTGGAGCGAGGGAGATGAAAGATTACCGCGAGTCCCATCTGGATCCGGATCACGCTGCCTCCTACGATGCGGCTTTTCTAAAGAACCCGCGACGCGCCCTCTTCTGGACGCTCGAACAGCGCGTCCTCGGAGGTATCCTTAACACCCGTTTTTCCGGCCGGCCCATCCGCCTTCTCGACTTTGCTTGCGGCAGCGGACGCATCCTTGCCCTGCTGGAAGACGGTGTGCAGGAGGCCGTCGGCGTCGATGTCTCACCCAGCATGATCGCGATCGCGCGCCGAAAGAGCCACAAGGCGCAGATCATTCAGGGTGACCTCACGCGCGACGATGTCCTCGGTGACCGTCGCTTCGACCTTATCACCGCTTTCCGCTTCTTCCCCAATGCGCAACCCGAGCTTCGGCGAGAAGTCGCCAAAGTGCTTGCGCGGCATCTCGAACGCGATGGTTGCCTCGTTTTCAACAATCACATGAACACGGTGAGCCTTCTCTGCCGCCTTGAGCGACTTCTGCGGCTGGGCAGCTCTACGGGCATGGCTCCGGCGGAGATTCATGACTTTCTCGATCCCGTCGGCCTCGTCGTGGACCGCATCTATGGCATCGGCTGGCTTCCATCCTACGAGCACCGGCTACCACTGCCCGCTCCGTTGCTGTGCCCCATCGAAGCGTGCGCGACGCGGATCGGTCTCTTCCCTGGACTGGCGCAGGACATGGTGTATGTCTGCAAGATCGTAGCACGGAACTGCCCATGGTAGGCGCACCATGAGACAATCCCATCGCATCATATACAATGTTCTCGCCGGGTATGCCGGGCAGTTGGTCGCTGTGGTGACTTCGCTGCTGCTCATTCCCTTTCTTATTCATCGGCTCGGAGAAGAGAAATACGGCGTATTCCTCCTGGTCAGTTCGGTGGTTGCCATCCTGCAAATCGTGCAAGCGAATATTGCCAAGGTCACCACTGTGTTCATGGCTTCCCATCTGGCCCGTGGCGACTACGAGCGTGCCACGGCCCTTCTGAGTTCGAGCAACCTGATCTTGACCGGCGTCGGTTTTGTTGGCGGAAGCGTGTTAATTCTGGCCCGGGGGATCATCGTTGCTTTCTTTTTGGTCCCAACGGACCTGACCGGGGCATTCCAGTTCTGTGTGGCGCTGATGGGCGTGCAGGTCGCCTTGACCTTTCCGATATCGGGCTACCTGGGATTACTTCTGGCTCTTCAGCGATACGACATAGACAGTGCGCGGTTGGTGGTCGCTCAGATACTGCGGGCCATGCTTGTTGTTTGCATTTTCAGCCTGACCGAAGCCCGCCTTGAAATCCTGGTGGCCATTGACGTAGGGATAGAACTGTTCCGCCAGGTCTGGGTGGTATTGGCCACACGCCGTCTGTGTCCCCAGGTGAAGTACCGGTTGCAGCGTTTCGATGCCGTGGAGGCCTGGGGAGTTGTGAAGTATGGATTCTATGTCTTTATGAAACAGGTGGCGGCGGTTGTCGCGGAGCAGGGGCCCAGTTGGATCATCGGAGGCTTGATAGGGGTGGCCCAAGTCACCTATTATTACTTGATTGTGGTTGTCCTGAAGTTCGCGGGAAGATTGGTGCGCGGGATGACGCTTGTGTTGGTTCCTGTGGCCAGTCGATATACCACGAAGGGGGCAAAGGAGAAAGTCCGTGAGTTGCTGGTTCGGGGAACGCGTTACAGTTTCGTCCTGACCGGCCTGATTCTCGTGGTGGGCATTTCTCTAGCCCGGCCCTTCTACGCTTTCTGGTTGGGTGGCGAGTACGCTTTTCTGGCCCCGTTCGCGGTCGTGGTGTTGGCCGCCGGGGCCATCGGTCTTCCGGCAAACTGCGCGCAGCAGATCCTGTTCGGCGCAGGAGAGGTGAGACGGCTTTTTGTAGCCACGGCGAGTGCCGCGGTTATTTCCCTCTCGGTTTTAGCCGCGATAATTGGCCTCACGGACGCCCACTACTGGGCGATGGCTCTGTCTGCGGCGGCACTACATGTTTCCCTGGGGATAGCCTATAACATGCTAGCGATCAGGTATCTCGGGGTCTCGTGGCGCAGGCTCATCTGGCGTTCGTATCTGTTGCCCGGGATGGGGTTTCTACCGGCCGTACTGGTTACAGCATTGATTCTGCAGTGGTGGGAGCCGCCAAGTCTTTATTACCTTGCTATTCCCGCTGCGGTGGCGGCGATCCTGTTTCTGGGGTTCTTCCTTTTCGTGGTCATGAACAAAGACGAATGGCGACTCGCCTGGGAGGTGTGCTCCGGACTCCGGGAGCGTATTTTCCGCCGCCGCAAACCGGAGGACAAGCCCTGACCGAAGCCGGGTACCGAGCGACGCCGCGCTGCCGGGAAGATTTCAAACGACTCCGGACAGCGTTATAATGTTTGGAGAGGTACCGGTCAGCCGAGTGGCGGCTGGCCAGGGACGTGCTTTCGGAGCTTTGGGCCCGCGTTGCTAACAGGTATCTGTCTTGAACGGGACGGCATGAAACCACTAACCGGGCTTCCGCGCTCGCACGATGAAGGTGCGGCCGAAAAGCCTTCCCCAGAAGCGGCTTTGGCTTACGCTCTCATGGCCCAGCCGGGGCACCCGCAGGATGCTGCGGTAAGCGTTAATTTCCAGTGCCGCTTGGTTCAGCATAAACTGAAGCAGGTCCCAGGAAAAGAAGGTGTGGTGTTTTATCTGGCGCATTGTGCGATAACCGTCGGTCTGGATGGAGTGGCCGGTCCAGAGGAGTCGCAGGCGGGTGGTTAACATGAAATCGTTCGGCACAGTCATGAGCAGGACGCCGCCGGGTTTCAGCACGCGGCGGACTTCCTTGAGCGCGAAGATGGGGTCAAAGAGGTGTTCGATGACGTCACCGGCCCACGCCACGTCGAACGTGGCATCGGGGAACCTTAATCCGTCGGCATCCACGTCGGAGACTTGGGCTTTCACCCTGCGCTCGACAGCCCGGCGCACGGCTACGGATGAGAAATCTATGCCAGTTACGTCGTATCCGCGATTCTGGAGTTCCAGGGAAATGCGGCCCATGCCGCACCCGATGTCCAGCAACGCCCCGGTGCGGCCTTGCGGCAGGAGTGAGAACATCGCCTCTTCCTCGACCTCGATTGGGTTTTCGAACCCAGCGTCGTATCGCTGGTTTTCACGTTCCTGGGGTTTCATGCCGAGGATTCCTTTCCGCCTTTATGCGACTGCGCCGTTGAATATGCGAGCCAGGAGCCTATCTTATTATATGGTGGTCGACGGTTTTTCAAGGCATCGGTTTATAGTGGTCGACCGTGGTTTTTCAAGGCATCGGTCTTATCCGCCACAACGGAGTCATCGGCCGACAGACCGTTGAAAGTTAACGTGGCTTTTTGGGGACGAAGTGCGCGGCAAAGCGAAAGGGACCGCTATGAGCACCTCTGCCGCCGTGCCTGAACCGTTTTTCAGTATCATTGTCCCGGTATGGAACCGCGCAACGACCATCCACCGGTGTCTGGACAGCATCTTTTCCCAGACCTTTCAGGACTACGAGGTTGTGGCGGTGGACGACGGGTCAACGGACGATTCGGTCGCGTTGATGCAGCAGGTGGGCGATCCGCGGCTTCGGGTGGTCCGCCACGAAACGAACCTAGGCAAGAATGCGGCACGGCGCACGGCGGTGGGAAACGCCCGCGGACTATGGATCATGCAACTCGACAGCGACGACGCGCTGTTGCCGGGCGCCCTGGAGACCGTCGCGCGGCTAGCGCGCGATGCGGCGGACGACGTCGGCGTCGTCGGGATGTCGTTCAAGTATCACGAGGGCGGCCGGACGCCGGACCCGCCGTATCCGCCGGGAGACGTGGGGTTCGAGCAATGGCTGGAGTGGCTGGACGGCTCGCGGGGAACGGATTTCCTGATTTGCCGGCGGCGAGAGGTCTGCGACGATGTGCTGGTGCCGTCCGACGGCCGCGGGTCGGCGCAGATGATGCTCCGAACGGCGGCCAAATGGAAGTTCCGGGTGTCCCCCGAGTTCGGGGCCATTGTTTACTCCGACGCCGACAATCGGCTCTGCGCGAAGAAAGCCGAATTGCTGTCCGCGCAGTCCAAGCTGATGCATGCAATTATGTGCGAGGAGATCCTCCAGGAATTCGGTCCGGCGCTGAGGCAGCATGCCCCCAGACATTACCGGAATCTTCTCTTCAGTGCCGGGCGCTGGTTTCTTCTTGCGGGTCAGAGAGGGAGGGGGGCCAAGTGGATGTGGCGGCATCTGACGAGCCGCCCCTGGTCGTTCAGGGGTTGGGTAACCCTGGTTCTGGGGCTGATCGGGCCTGGGGCCATATTGGGTGCACGCCGCCTGTTGGGCAAGGGATAGACGTACGGGCCCTCTCCCCGGCCCGCGACAGGGCAGGGCCCGTGTGGTTGGACCTACATCGGTGGACAACCCCTGGCGATTGAGCCGATAGGTAAGAGCGCATGCTACTAGCCCGGGAGATGGCAGATGGATGCAGACGTGCTGTTTGGGAAGGGCCAATCCATGCGGGGTAACGCCGTGGAGACCATGCCCAGTCTGGCCGCAGCGTCGCCCCCCTCTGCGCAGCGACACCGCGAGTCTCTCTCAGTGCTGTCCTACGTCGTCGCCATCTTCGTGATCCTGGCGGTGGCGTTCTCGACGGTGGGCAGCGTGAACGTCGCCGTGAAAGTCCTTGGGGTCTTGCTTGGGTTCGTCTTTCTGCTGAGTTCGTTTCGATCGCGAATGCTGCTTCCCCCCGAGGTGTTCCTCTACCTCGCTTGGTTCACGTGGAGCCTGCTGGGGGTCCTCGTTGCTGTAAGCCTGTTCCTCTTCCAAGCGAAGGCCATGACGGTGTTTCAGATTTGGGTACTCCTTGTTATCATGACGGGGTACACTAACTCCCGGCGAAAACTCTCGCTCGTCATGCTGGCCTGTTTCATCGCGATTGCAATCGTTGCTGTGGCCAGTGTCGTGACTCGCAGTTACACTATGGGGGTTGCGGAAGAGCGTCTCACCGGCCTCGGGAGAAACTCCAACGGCTTCGGCCGGATGATGGTCTATGCCACCGCGTGCCTGATGTACTTCTGGATGCTTCCCACCCGGTGGGGGAGAGTGAAAGGCGTTGCCCTCGTGGGCCTGATGGCCTTGTTCGCCTTTGGGGCGGTCAAGAGCGGTTCCCGCTTCTCCCTCCTCGGCCTCGCTCTGCTCTATGTACTATGGATATTCTTCTGCTACCGCGGAGCGGTCCTTCGTCGCCCGGTGCTCTCTGTCTTGGCGCTGTTCGGGCTAATCGTCGGCGCGTATCTCTTCTTTGCCTTTGCTGTCGAAGGGTCGCTCGTGTGGAGGCGGATGTTCAACGCGTGGAATACGCTAGTGACGGGTACTAAATCGGAGGGCAGCAGCCGCGTCCGAGTGGAAATGTATAGACTCGGTGGGCAGATCCTCCTGGAGCATCCGTTTATAGGCATTGGCTTAGGCAACTTCCTCGTCGTTACCGGCAGGGGCCACTCATCCCACTCGGAATACGTCGCAGTGGCGGCTTGCACGGGCGTGCCGGGTGCACTGCTGTACTTCGCGATTTACGCCGTGCTTTGGCGGCGAACACGACGGATACGAAAGCTCACCCAGGATCCGCACGTGAAGCGGGTCGCGGGTTTCACCATGGCGGTTGTCATTGTAGTCCTGTTCGTCGGTTTGGGGGCCCCGAATTACTATAGCAAAATCGTTTGTATTCTGCTCGGTTTGCTGATCGGCTACACGAACGTGGTCTGGCATGCGCTGCAGCAGCGGGAAGGAGAGACGGCCGGTCCCCAATCCGCGGGCGCCCTCTCTTGAAGACTTCCGGGGCCATCGTCGGCCATACCAATGGACAGAGACTCCGGCCGACACCACGGACCAGAAGGAGCGCGAAGGTGAGGATTGCCCTGGTGGGCGATTTCCCGGATTTGCTCGACTCGCCGGTTGGCGGGCCGCAGGCCGGGGCCGTCTCCCTGGTCCGCGGCCTGCTGAGGATCCGGCCCGACCTGGACATCACCATCATTCGGGTTGCCCAGGACCACCGGCCCGGTGTAACGCAGGTGGGCAGTCCTTCCGTGACCATGCACACGCTCCGGCAAGGTCGCCTGCCGTGGTCGGAATTGCCGGGGCTCAGGCCCGCGCGGCGGGTCGCACGACTGCTGACACAGTTGCGGCCGGACGTGGTCCATGTGCGCGGCCACGCGCATTACGTTGACGGAGCGAGGTTCCCGGCCGTGTTGAGTATCCACGGCCTTCCGGAGTACGACCGGCGCTACCGGCCGGGAACGCTTCGAAGCGCGCGCTGTGTTGTGCTGACGCGCCAGTACCGGAGAAGCCGGGCGAGGTACCGACACATCCTGGCGAACGCGGCATACGTGGCGCGCGAGGTCCAGCCTTACTGTCGGGGACAGGTCCATTTTGTGCCTAACCCGGTGGACGCTCGGTTCTTCGACGTGCGACGCGTCGAGAGCGGTCCACGTGTCCTGTTCGCTGGGCGTATCTGGTCCCTGAAGAACGTGCATGGCCTCATCGAGGCCGCGGCCAGGTTGCTGGAGGACGGCGTCGACTACTCGCTCCGCCTCGCCGGGACGATAGTATGGGAAGAGTACGGCCGGCGGCTGCACCGGTTGGTCCGCGAGCGGGGGCTTGAGGAGCGTGTCGCTTTTCTTGGAGAACTGGACCGGCGGGCGATGATGGACGAACTCGCCCACGCCCGGTGCCTCGCCCTGCCGTCGTTTCAGGAGGGGGCGCCCAACGTGATCTCGGAGGCCGCTGCCGCCGGTGTGCCGGCCGTAGTGACCTTCGCCGGGGGGTGCGGCGAAATGGTGACGCACGGATGGACGGGCATGGTCGTCGATCCGAATAGCGCGGCGTCGATAGCCGAGGGCCTGCGCCCCCTGCTCGAATCGCCGGAACGGGCGGACGAATTCGGCGCCCGGGCCAGACACCGCGCCTGTGTTTATCGCCCGGAAACCGTCGCGGAGCGCACGCTCGCCGTGTACGAGACCGTTGCCGGCGAACGAGCATCCTGAGCAGCCGGAGACATAGGCTATGATCATCTCGCGTACGCCGTTCCGGATCAGTTTCGCCGGCGGCGGCACCGACTTGGCGGCGTTCTACCGCGAGGAGCCCGGCGCGGTCACCAGTTCCGCCATCGACAAGTACATGTACATCACCGTCAACAAGCGGTTCGACTCGACTATACGGGTCAGTTATTCCAAGACCGAGATCGTGGCGGACGCCGACAAAGTCCGGCACCCCATCGTGCGGGAAGCGCTACGCCTGACCGGCCTGACACAGGGTCTGGAGATCACGAGCATCGCCGACCTGCCGGCCGGCACGGGAATGGGGTCCTCGAGTTCCTTCACGGTCGGCCTGCTGAACGCCCTGCACGCTTACGCCGGCCGATACGCGCCGGCCGAGCAACTGGCCCGGGAAGCCTGCCGCATCGAGATCGAAATCCTCGGCGAGCCCATCGGCAAGCAGGACCAGTACGCCGCCGCCTACGGCGGGCTGAATCACATCCGGTTCAACTCCGACGAGACCGTCTTCGTTGACCCGGTCATCTCGCCGCGCGAGACGCGGGAGGAACTGGCCGAGAACCTGTTGCTGCTCTACACCGGCGTCAAGCGATCGGCGTCCAATATCCTCACCCGACAGAAGAAGGACACGAAGGACAAACTCGACGTCCTCAGTCGCATGCGCGACATCTCGGACGAGATGGCCAAGGTGCTTCAGGCCGGCCGGCACATGACCCGCTTCGGCGAACTCATGCACGAGGCCTGGCTCCTGAAGCGAAGCGTCACCAGCGGCATCACCAACCCCGACGTGGACCGCTGGTATGAGGCGGCGCGCGAGGCCGGTGCGCTGGGCGGTAAACTCCTCGGCGCCGGCGGAGGCGGATTCATGCTCCTGTTCGTCGAAAGGCAGAATCGCCGATGCGTCCGCGAACGCCTGGCCGAACTCAGGGAACTGCCGTTCCGGCTGGAACCGCAGGGGGCCAAAATCATCTACGTGGGAGGATGACCCGATGGCTGAGCCGTTTGTGGGAGAATATCTGGGCGGCCTTCGAGAGGTGCTCGACGAGGTTGACACCGAGGCCGTGGACCGCGTCATCGGCATCCTCTGGGACGCCTACCGGGAAGGCCGTCGCATCTTCATCATCGGCAACGGTGGCAGCGCCGCCACCGCCAGCCACATGATGTGCGACCTGGCCAAGGGCTGCGCCGTCGAGGGCAAACCGCGCATCCGCGCCATGAGCCTCACGGACAACGTCTCGATCATGACCGCCATCTCGAACGATATCTCCTACGAGAAGGTCTTCACGGAGCAGTTGAAGGTCTTCCTGGAAGAGGGCGACGTGGTCCTGGGGATCACCGCCTCGGGCAACTCGCCGAACATCCTCGACGCGGTCCGGTACGCGGCCGAGCACGGCGCAACCACCATCGGCTTCATCGGCTTCGGCGGCGGTAAACTCAAGGGCATGGTGGACGCCCACGTCACCGTTGACAGCCGCAACTACGGACACGTCGAGGACCTGCACTGTATCCTCGAACACCTTATCAGCCAGTGCCTGCGGCAACGGATCGAGGCGGGCTGAGCACCGGAGCGGAGAAGGGCAACGTGAGAATCTTCGTCACAGGCGGCGCGGGCTTTGTCGGCAGCCACATGGCCCAGCGACTCGTCCGCGACGGGCACACCGTCACGGCCTACGACAACCTCTCGCTCGGCAGGCGCGAGTTCCTGGACGAACTCATCGGCGGGGGCAAGTGCACCCTCATCGAGGCCGACCTGCTCGACCGCGACCGCGTTGCCGAAGCCATGGCCGGCCATGACCTCGTCATCCATCTGGCCGCCAACTCCGACATCTTCCGCGGTCTCCAGAACACCGAACTCGACCTCAACCAGGGAGTCCTGGTCACGTTCAGCGTCCTGGAGGCGATGCGGCGAGACGACGTCAAACGCCTCATCTTCTCATCCAGCAGCGTCGTGTACGGCGAACCGACCGTGGTACCGACGTCGGAGGACTACGGGCCGCTGTTTCCGATCTCGTTCTATGGAGCGAGCAAACTCGCTTGCGAGGGCCTCATCACCGCCTACGGCCACAACTTCGGTATCCAGTCGTGGATGTACCGCTTCGGAAACATCGTGGGCTCCAACGCGACGCACGGCGTCATCCTCGACTTCATCCGCAAACTCCAGGCCGACCCGACGCGCCTCGAAGTCCTCGGCGACGGCCGGCAGGCCAAGCCCTACCTTCACGTCACCGACTGCGTGGACGGTATGCTCTTCGGCTTCGCTCGCGCCGGCGAGCCCGTCAACGTGTTCAACCTGGCTGTGGAAGACGTGGTGGACGTGGCGAGCATCGCAGGCATCGTGCTCGAGGAGATGGGCTGCCCGGACGCCGAGATCGCCTACACCGGCGGCGAGCGCGGCTGGCCGGGCGACGTGCCGCGCGTCGGCCTCAGCCCCGAGCGCCTGGCCGACCTGGGCTGGCGGGCCTCAATGACGTCTCGCCAGGTCGTCGAACGCGCCGCCCGCGAGATCGTCGCACACGAAACGGGCCGGTAGCGACGGCCGCCACGCCGGCGAGGAAACTCCGATGCACCAGGCCCTGATTCTATGCGGCGGCAAGGGCGTCCGCCTGCAGTCCGTGACCGGCGGCAACATTCCCAAGCCGATGGTGGACGTGTGCGGGAGGCCGCTGCTGGCGTATCACCTCGAACTGCTCAAGCGAAATGGGATTGAAGACGTGGTCCTGTGCACAGGGTTTCTCTCCGAGACAATCGAGCAACACTTCGGCGACGGCAGCGAATTCGGCGTTCGCCTGCGCTACACGCATGAGCCCCGCGCACTCGGCACGGCCGGTGCGCTGGTCCAGGTGCCGTTCGAACTGGCCGAGGCGTTCTTCGTGCTCTACGGCGACGTGTTCGTCAACGTGGACCTGGCGCGGATGGCGGCGTTCCACGCGCAGAAGAGCGGCGAGGCCACGCTCCTGGTCCATCCGTCCGAGCATCCACACGACAGCGACTTGGTGGTGCGCGACACGGCGACGGACCGCATCACGGCCTTCCCGGGCCGGCCCAGGCCGGATGAGGAGTTCGTCAACCTGACCAGCGCCGCCCTGTACGTCATCTGCCGCGACGTTGTCCGGCACATCCCGAAAGACCGCTCGACCGACTTCGCCCGCGACATCTTTCCGGCGCGGCTGGAGGCCGGGGCCGACCTGTTTGCCTACGAGACCGACGAGTACGTTCACGACCTCGGCACGCCCGAGCGGTACGACCGGGTCTGCGCCGACGTAAGGAGGATGATCGATCAGCGTTCAGGCAGTCTTTTTGGACCGTGACGGCGTCCTCAACGAGGAGGTGGACCTGCTGCACCGCGAGGATCAGTTGGTCCTGATCCCCGGCGCAGCCGAGGCCGTGCGGCGGCTGAACGACGCCGGGGTCCTCGTGATCGTGGCGACCAACCAGCCAGTGGTCGCCCGTAACCTGTGCACTGAGGACGACGTTCGGCGCATAAACGCGCGTCTGGAGAGCATGCTCCGTGAGGCCGCCGGCGCACGCATCGACGCCATCTACTTCTGCCCGCACCATCCGGAGACGCACCATCCGGACGGCAACCCGGCCTACCGTGGGCCGTGCGACTGCCGCAAGCCGAACATCGGAATGCTGGAGCAGGCCCGTGAGCGTTTCGGCCTCGACTACGACCGCTGTTTCCTTGTCGGCGACTCAACCCGCGACATCCAGACGGGCGCGAACGCAGGCTGCCGGACCATCCTCGTCAAGACGGGCTACGCCGGCCGCGACGGCGCCTGCGACGTGGCGCCGGATTTCGTCGCCGCCGACCTGGCGGCGGCTGCCGATATCGTACTCGGAACGTGAGTCACGTCGTGCGACCTGGGCCGCGATGGGCACTGAGACATGAGCAGCCGGCCGGATAAAGCCAAGTTGCCGGAGGTCGCCCTGCTGGGGCCCCTGCCGCCGCCTTACGGCGGGTACGCATCGTATGTGATGCTGCTGCGCGGCTCAGTGCTGGACGAGCGGTTCGGTTACCACATCATCGACACGAGCCACCCGCCGCTGAGAGAGGGCATTCGAAAACCGTTCGGCTTGGCGCATCTGGGCGTTCGGGATCTGTGGCGGTTCTGGAGGGCAACGCGTATCCGGTCGATCCGGCTGATCCACGTTCTGTGCGCGTTCTACCCGACGCGTCGATTCCTCCAGCAGGCGGCATTCTTCCGATGGGCAGGCTGCAGGGGGTGGAAACGCGTTTACGACATCCGGGCCGGAGGGTTCATTGAGTTCGCCGAGAACAGCCCGCCCCGCGTGCAGCGCCGCCTCGGCGAGGTGCTTCAGGCGGCCGAGGCCGTAACGGTCGAAGGCAGGCCATACGTCGGGTACATTGAGCAACGGTGGGGCGTTCGGCCGGTTCTGATGCCGTCGTTCGTTAGTTGGGACGAGACCGGCGGCCGCTACAACGCGGCCGAGCAGCCACACGACGGGCCCCTTCGCATTGTGTTCGCCGGTCGCGTGGCCCAGGCCAAGGGTGTGGTGGAACTGGCCGAGGCCGTGGCGGCCGTGCATGGGCGGGCGGACGTCCGGCTCGACTACGTCGGGAAGGTCGATCCCGATGCCCGCGAGGCGATCGAGAAGATTATCTACGATAACAGTCTCCACGACATAATCCGGCTGTGGGGCCCACAGCCACGCGAACAGTTCCTGCAACACCTGGCGGACGGCGACGTGTACGCCCTCCCGACCTATCATCGGACCGAGGGACACCCCAACGCCATGACCGAGGCCATGGCGATGGGCCTGGCGGTGGTCACCTGCGACCAGGGCTTCTGTGCCGACGTCGTGGCCGACGGGGCCGGCATCATCGTGCCGCAGCGAGACAGCGATGCACTGGCCCAGGTCCTGGAGGAACTGGCCGACGCCCCCGACCGGTGCCGGCGTCTGGGTGATGCCGCAAGGCGGCGGGCACGGGAACTCTTCAGCGACGGGGTTATGCTGCCGCGGTGGGCCGAACTCTACGAGCGCCTGATCGGAGACCGGGAGTGAGAATCCTCGTCATCCACCAGTTCTTCCTCGGCAAGGGCGACGCCGGCGGATCGCGGTGGAACGAGTTCGTCAGGTACTGGGCACAGGAAGGCCACGACATTACGGTTATCGCCGGGAACCTGCACTACTCCACCGGCAGGCGATATCCGGGCTGTCGCGGACGCTACATTGTCGCCCGGCAGGAAGGGCCGCACGTCAAGGTCCTCCGCTGCCACGTCAGCCGCGGGTACACGGGCGGAAGCCGCCTCGGCCGCGCGTGGGCCCTTGTCACGTTCACCGTCTCGAGCATCGTGGCGGGCATCCTGCATGCGCCGAAGCCGGACGTAATCGTTGCAACGAGTCCGCCGCTGGGCGTGGCGCTGACGATGTGGGCCCTGTCGGCATGGTACCGCGTACCGGCCGTCTTTGAGGTCCGGGATCTCTGGCCCGACTGCCTGGCTGCGGAAGGGCTTCTTGCGAATCGCCTGATCCTCCGGCTACTCTACAAGTTGGAGTGGATCGGGTATCATCGCAGCCGGTGGGTCAACGTGCTGACGCCGGCCTTTGAGCGTTGGCTGCTCGAGCGCAAGGGCGTGCCGCGCTCGCGCATCAGCATGATCCCGAACGGGGCGGACCTGGACCTGATGCGGCCGGGTCCGAAGGAGAACGCCGTCCGCCGGCGTCTTGGCCTTGAGGGGAAGTTCGTCGTCAGTTATTTCGGGGCACACGGACGGGCCAACGCGCTCGGCCAGTTGCTCGACGCCGCAGCGCTCGTCAAGGACGAGATGCCCGACGTCCGATTCATGCTGGTGGGCGACGGACCGCTCAAGAAAGATCTGGTCGAGCGAGCGAAGCGCGAGGGCCTCAAGAACGTCGTCTTTGTGGACGCCGTGGACAAGGCACGCGTCGCCGACTACATCAACGCCTCCGACGTCTGCACGGCTACGCTGATGGGCATCGAGCACTACAAGATGTACTATCCGAATAAGGTGTTTGATTACATGTGCTGCGGGCGGCCGATACTCATCGCGATTGACGGCGTCGCGCGGGAACTGGTCGAACGCGCCAAGGTGGGAGTATTCGCGGAGCCCGAGAACCCGCAGTCGTTTCGCCGGGCGCTCGCCGCCCTGCGCGACGACCCCGACCTGGCCCGGCGGATGGCCGAGAACGGGCCGCCGTTCGTCCGCGAGCATTTCTCGCGCGAGACGCTTGCCCGGCGGTTCCTGGAAATCGTGCTGGACGTTGCCGCCAAGCGCTCCGCCTGACGGCAGCGGCGCAGCACTCGTAACGGGGAGACTTGTGAACGTTTCCGTCCTGGAAGGTCCCGATGCGGCCTGCGAGAGGTTCGTCGGGGCCCAGCCGACCGGCAAGATGTGCCACCGGCCGGCATGGAGCGACATGCTGCGCTGCGACCTCGGCTACGACGTCGTGTACCTCGTGGCGCGCGACGGCGACGAGGTCCGGGGCGTCCTGCCGCTGACCTACGTGCGCAGCCGCCTGTTCGGCAACCGCATGATCTCCCAGGCGTTCGGCAACTACGGCGGGCCGCTGACGACAAGCCCCGAGGCGCAGGACCTCTTGTTCAAGCGCGCTGTAGAACTGGCCACGGAGCGCGGCTGCGAGTCCGTCGAGTTCCGCAACATCGACCCCCTGCCGTACGGCCTCCGGTTGCGCGAAGGCAAGATGTGCATGCACCTGCCGCTCGCCGCCGACCCCGAGGAACTCTGGAAGGGCTTCAATCCGAAGGTCCGCAACCAGATCCGCAAGGCCGAGAAGTCCGACATCACGGCCACCAGCGGCGGCCGGGAACTGCTGCACGATTTCTACGAGGGTTACACCATCCGCATGCGCCAACTGGGGACGCCGCCGTATCCGCGGAAACTGATGGCCTCCATCCTCGGACGGTTCCCTCAGGAGGCCCGGCTGTTCGTGGTGCGGCTGGACGAGGAAACCGTCGGGGCGGGCATCGTTGTATGCTTCAACGGATTCGTCGAGATCCCCTACGCCGCCACGCGCGTCGAGTACAATCGGCTCTGTCCGAACAATCTCCTGTACTGGTCGGTTATCAAGTACTATTGCGAGGCCGGGGCCAAGACGTTCGACTTCGGCCGGTGCACCGAAGGGAGCGGCCCGCATCGGTTCAAGAAACAGTGGGGGCCGCAGCCCGTGCACCTTCATTACCAGTACTGGGTCCGGCCGGGACACGATCTGGACGTCCTGGGTGCGGACAACCCGAAGTATCAGAGGCGAGTGGCCGCCTGGCGGAAGTTGCCCCTGTGGGTGACACGCCTGGTCGGACCGTGGATCAGCCGGAGCCTGCCGTAAGCAAATGACCCTGAACGCCCTGACCATCGACGTGGAGGACTACTACAGCGTCTTTGCGCGCGACCGCCTCGACCTTGCCCTTGCGCCAACCGAGGCCGTTGTCCGCAACACGCAGCGGGTGCTGGCGATGTTGGCCGACCGCGGCATCCACGCAACCTTCTTCGTCCTGGGGGAAGTGGCCGAAGCGCTCCCGAAACTCGTGACCGACATCGCGGGGGCCGGCCACGAGGTCGGCGTCCACGGTTTCTACCATCGCCAGGTCTTCAACCTCTCGCCCGACGAGTTCCGCCGCGACGTCGGCGACGCCAAGAAGCGGATCGAGGATATCCTGGGCGCCGAGGCGGCCGGACACCGTGCTGCGGCGTTCAGCATCACGCCCGAGACGGCCTGGGCCCTGGAGGTGCTCGCCGAGGTGGGATTCCGGTACGACAGCAGCGTCTTCCCCTTTGCGGGGAGGCGCTACGGCTGGCCGGGCTTTCGGCGCGACATTCACCGGATGGCGTTGCCCGGCGGCGCGGCTATCGTCGAGGTGCCGCTGTCGGTCGTCTCTGTGCTCGGCAAGACGCTGCCGGCGTGCGGCGGGGGGTACCTGCGGCACTTCCCCTATGCGTTTACGCGGTGGGCGATACGCCGGGTGAACCGCGAGCGGCCGGCCGTCGTCTATATGCATCCGTACGAGACGGACACCGACCCCGGCCCGCCGGAGTTCGAGCGTGCGCTGGCGGCCGCGCCAAGCCGGGTCCGCGCGTTCCACCGCCGCCAGTTGCGGAACCGCGAAACCGTCGCCGCCAAGGTCGCCAGGCTGCTCGGCGAGTTCGAGTTTGTGCCCCTGCAAGAGGTTATCAGCGCCGTAACGAACGGCGAGAAAGCCGCACGAGGGGCACCGTAGCCTCGTCTCCGGCTGTGTCGGAAGGGTTGGCGTTGCCGGTCGGGATTTTTCCTGTTCGCGGCATGGCCACAAGATAGGATCGGCCAATGCGGATTGCGTACATCGCGTCGGGGTTTCCCGCGTTCTCGGAAACGTTCGTTGTTCGCGAGGCCGTGGAAGTCCGGCGCCTCGGCCACGAGGTGCAGGTCTATTCCTTGAAGAGCCGGGTTGATACCTGCGACTATCCGCCGGCCGAAGAGGTCGTGCGCCTGACCCAGTACAGCCCCTTCTTGCTTTCGGGCCGGCTGCTGTGGGCCAATCTCAGGACCGCGCTCCGGCATCCGCTCAGGTACTGCGGCGCCCTGTTGTTCGTTCTCCTGCATGGTCTTCGCACGCCGATCGAGTGCCTCAAGGGGCTGGTCGCGTACCCGAAAACGATCTACTACGGTACGCTGATGTGCGAGCGTGGCGTCGAGCATGTCCATGCGCACTTCGCCAACATCCCGGCCTTGTCCGCATTAATCATCAGCCGGATTTGGGGTATTCCCTACAGTTTTATCGCGCACGCGCACGATTTGTACCTGTACCGGAGCATGCTGGCCGAGAAACTGGCCGGCGCCCGGTTTGCGGTGACGAATTCCGAGTACAATCGGGAGTTCCTTGGGCGCTATTGCGCGGCGGCCGACATGGCGAAACTCACCGTGTTGCACTGCGGCGGCGACGTGGAGCGGCTGGGCAAGGTGGTACGCCGGGCCGAACCGGACCTGGTGGTATCGGTCTCCCGCCTGTGCGAGCAAAAGGGGTACGTCTATCTTGTTGACGCCTGCGCGATTCTGCGGCAGCGCGGGGTTGGCGTGCGGTGCCTGGTGGCCGGCGAGGGGCCCGAACGCCCGCGGGTCGAGGCGCGGGTGCGCGAGTTGGGGCTGGAGGATGGCTTCGATCTTCCCGGTCGCGTTCCGGACGTCGGAGACCTGCTGGCGCGAGGGCGCGTCTTCGTCTTGCCTTGCGTAGAGGCGAGCGACGGGCAGATGGACGGCATTCCGACCGTCCTGATTGAGGCCATGGCAGCCGGCATCCCGGTCGTTTCGACAACGATTTCCGGCGTGCCGGAACTGGTACGGGACGGCGAGGGCGGCCTTGTTGTGGCGCCGGAGGACCCGGTGGCCCTGGCGGATGCGATCGAGCGGCTGCTGGGGGACGAGTCCCTGGCGGATCGCCTCGCGGCATCCGGCCGGCAGTTCGTGTGCGACCATTACGACCTGCGCAAGAACGCGCAGGCCCTGGCGGAGTTGTTCGAGCGGCATAGCGGTTCGTAGAACCGCCGGCCCGCATTTGCGGACGCGGTTCCGCCGTGCGTGGACCGCAGTAAGGTGCGGCATGGAAAAGGTCCTGCTGTTCGCCGGAGCCTACTACTACCCGCCCTTTGATGAGGGGGTGAAACACGTTGCGCGTCAACTGTATCTGCAACTGTGCCGCTTGACGGAGGTCCTGATGGTTACGACGGCCCCGGGCGCGCCCGAGGAGGCCAACGTGGTTCCGCACGGGCTGGTGGGTTTTGCGAAGCGCGTGCGGCGTCTGTGCAAGGCACACCGTCCCGAGGCGGTGCTCTACGTACCGGACGCCTATCTCGACCGTTACACGCTGGCCCGGTGTGGGCTGCTTCGGTGGGCGGCAGGTGGCGTGCCGACCGGCATGGTCACCCTGATGCCCGGCACGGTGGACCTGCCGGTGCGAATGATGAGCCGTTTCTGGCGCCCGGACGTCGTGTTCCCCGTGACGGATTCGGAACTCGACCTCTATCGTCGCCGGAACATCGCGTACCGGATGTTCCCTCCCGTCGTGGACGCCGAGCGGTTCCGCCCGGCGCGCGACGAGGCCGAGAAACGCGAACTGCGGCGCAAGTACGGTCTGCCCGAACGGGGGAAGGTGTGCCTCCACGTGGTGCACTTCCGGCGCAGCCGGAACATCGGCTGGCTGGTACGGCTGCAGA
>Ga0114918_10001058_pt1 | contig 24356 bp, 24 predicted proteins | sample LantaG_FD_87015 | JGI IMG/M metagenome (GOLD analysis project Ga0114918, IMG submission 87015) | Deep subsurface microbial communities from Baltic Sea to uncover new lineages of life (NeLLi) - Landsort_02402 metaG | ecosystem: Environmental > Aquatic > Marine > Oceanic > Sediment | place...
GAAAAAAAAAAAAAAAAAAAAAAAAAAAACAAAAAAAACAAAACCCCAGATGGGCCGCCGCCACAAGGGAGGGGAAGAAAGCAAAAAAAAAAGCCCCGGGGGAGGGGGGGGAGGCCACGAAAGGGGGGGAAAAAAAAAAAAAAAAAAAAAAAGTCGAGCGTTGTGTCTTTGACCCGGGGGGGCTTCGGAAAAAAACTGATCCGTTTTCTCCTCGTCTCCCCTCGCCGCTTTTCCTCCAACAATCTTCGATGACTCTCTTTCTCTCTCTCTCTCTCCTTTTTTGTCCATATCATCAAAACGAAAAGTCGGTTCGAGGGGGGAGCCGAGTCTTGGGAAGGTAACAAAGACTAAAAAGAAAAACGAAAATCAAAAGTCTCTCGTCTCTCTCTTGTTTCATCTCTCTCTCTCATTCTTCCTCTCTCTGTCTCTCTCTTTTCTCCCCCTTTTCACCTCCGTTTCTCAAATTGGTGAGCGATTTTCTCTCTCTCTCGTCTCTCTTGTTATTTTTCCTACGGAGAAGAAATGAAACTAACGGGCGAAAAAGAAGAAGAAGGAAGAAGAACTAAATTTTTTTCAAAAAAAGAAAAAAAAAATTACTTCTTCCCGAACGAGAAGCCCTTCTTGGCCGGCACGGGCTCCGGCTTCGACTTCTTCTCGTGCTCCTTGTAGAGGAAGAAGCCCGCCACGGCCGCGGCGGCGGCGACGAGCGTGGCTCCGATGACCTTGAAGCCCTTGTTGTTGTCGGCCTCGAGCTTCGCGCGCGTGTCCTTGGCTGCCTTCTGCACGTTCTTCGAGGCCTTGGTAGCGGCGGCCTTGGCGTCGGCGGCGGCAGCGGAGGCCTTCTTCGAGACGGCGTCCTTGGCGGCTTTGGCGGCGGCCTTGGCGTCGCGAGGGGACGACGAGCCGGCGGGGGCGGCCGAGCCCGACAGGGCAGAGGCAGACGACGACGCAGACGCGCCGGCCTTGGGGGTGTTGGCCGCGGAGAGGTCGGCGGGGGTCGAGCCGCGCGACGAGCGCGGGGTGAAAGACTTCTTGAGCGACTCCCCGAGCTTCTTGGAGAGGGTGCGCTTCTCCTCGGCGAGGGCTGCTGCGGCGGCGTCGGCCATTTTGTGGAAGTGGTGGGGGAGGAGAGAGAGGCGGAAGGCGGCGGTGGAGGGAAGGAAAGTGTCTGTTGCTGTTTTACGGGTTGGGTTTTTTTTTCCACGGAGGAGGAAAGAAAGGGTGAGTTTTTTTTCGGTGAGTTTCGAATGCAATTGAAGGCGCCGCAAGAGTGACTTCAAGTGTCCAATCCGATTCAGCAGGGCACGATTCGAAGTGCACTATGCTCCCTGGGTAAAAGGCGCGCTCGCCGAGGGCAAGCAGAGGCGCAGATCGGGATGCAAAAAGCAGATAGAAGAAGAAGAGCGAGCGAGAGACATCGCGGACTCTTTCTCTCCATCGCTGTCTCATGTTTTTTGACTCAAGCCGCCATTGAAGAACGCATGCCCCTCCCCTCGCGCCGCTCGCTCCACCTCCGCCCCAATGCCTCTCGAAAGCCTCGGGGAGAGGACAAGGTCCCGGGAGCGCAAGGGGGCGACCGAGGCAGGTGAAAGAGAGAGCAAAGACGGGTCTCTCGTTCTCCATCTCTGGCCCCAATTTCGCTCTCTCGAACGGTCGAGAGAAAAAGAGGAGAAAGAGCGAAAGAGGAAGCAATCAGCTCTCTCTCTGCCCCCCGCGCTGGCCCTCTCCGAGGCCCCATTTGGTCTGCGGCTTCGCGTTCCCGGGAGAGACTGGATGCCTCTTCGACAATCGCGCGTCAGAGAGGCACGCGAACGTTCGGTTCGCCTCTGAAAACCCCATGCAACTTGGTTGATCAATCACCTTGTTTTCTGTTTGCTTGCTGGTGTGAAGAAGAGATTTTTCTTTCGTTTTTTTTTACTCGACCTCTTCAACTACTCAGTCCTCTTTTTCTTTCTTTCTTTCTTTCTTCTCACTCCGCCTCCAGCCCCGCCAGCCTCCGCACCAGCTCCCTCCTCGCGCCGGCGCCGCTCGCCAGCACGCCCCTCCCTGCCAGCGTGACCGTCGAGGAAGCGTGCTTCTCGACGCCGCGGGAGACCATGCAGAGGTGCGCCGCCTCGCAGAGGACCAGCACGCCCGCTGGGCCCCGAGTCAAGTTTCGCTTCTTTCTGCCTTCCGCCGCCGATCCCTCGTTCTCGTTCTCGTCCTCGTCCTCTTCTCCTTCCTCAGAGCACGCGGCCACCAGCCCGTCTGCCAGCTGCTGCGTCAGCCGCTCCTGCACCTGCAGCCGGTGAGAGAAGGCCGCCACCATCCCTTCGACCTCTTTCAAAGTCGGGAGCAACAGGGGACCACCGGGCCGGCGGTTGGAACGGGAGGCGCCGACGACGGCGAGGCGGGCGACACCATGAAAAGGAAGCATGTGGTGCTCGCACTGCGAGGTGAAGCGCAAGGAGGTCTGGAAGTCAGGGACCGCGGGGTCGAAGGTCGGGCGGTCTGGCGTCGCGAAGGGGAGGGGGAGGGAGGAGTTCGACGGAGAAGAGGAAGAAGTGTTTTCTTTGACGAGCGAAATAGAGCAAGTCGTTTCTTCGTGGCCGCAGCCGCAGGGAGCTGTCCTCCTCGGAAGCTTCGTCGCGAAGGTCCCGGGCGCGGGTGTCGGGGGCACGGGGGCGGCGCCGTAGCCCGCCGTCGAGGCCAGTAGGAACTCGACGTACCTCCGAGGTGCCCCCTCGAGCGCCGCGAGGCGAGAGGAGGAAGGAGAAGGAGAAGGAGGAGAAGAGGAAGAAGGAGAAACGGCGTTTCGACTCTCTTCCTTTCCGCCACCTCCTCCTCCTCCTCCTCCGACCACCTCCGCCAGCAGCGCCCTGACGGCGTCCTCCATCGTCTGCCTCGTCCCGGGGGCCAGCGGCGGGGACCTTCGGGCCGCGGCCGCGGGCGAGACCGGCAGGTGGAGCAGCGAGGCAGCTGCCGCGGCGGCGTCGCCGCCGTCGTCGCTGCCGCCGTCGTTTCCATCGCCGTTGCTGCCCCTCCTGCTCCTGTTGGCCGCGGCGATCTCCCCGCCGTGGACGAAGAAAGAGGATCCGGCGCTCTGGGCGAGGGTGCGAGGTGTTCCGGCGACGGCGACGGCGGAAGTGGAAGTCGAAGAAGCGGAAGCGTCGCGCTTCGGCTGCCTGCCCTCGTCTCCATTTCCTCCTCCTCCATTTCCTCCTCCACCGCCTCCGAAGTCGCTCTCGCTGCCGTCCTCCCCGAAGACGCTCGAGGAGCACGAGGGGGGCACCCTTGTGCCGTTGGCGGTCGTCTTTATCGCCGCTGCGACGGTTGTTCCGCCGTTGGGGGTCGTAGGCGCTTGAGCAAGGGGCGCAGTCGTCGCTGTTGTCGTTTCGCTCGTCGTTGTTTCGGCAACAGCTGCTGCTGTCTCTTTCGCCGAGGGAGAGGCAGCCGCTCCTGCTGCTGCTTCCCCTTCGTCTTCTTCTTCGCTGCTCCCCAGCCCAGGGGTCACGGGTCTCGCCGGAGGGGACGAGGAGGAGGCGGCGGCGGCGTCGGCGGGGGCGGCGGTGGCGGAAGAGGAAGAAGGAGAAAAGTTCGCTTCGGCCTCTTCCTCTTCTTCGACCTCTTCGCGCTCCCTTGTTTTGCTGCTGCTGCTGCTGCTGCTTCCGCCTCCGACGACGACCTCCCCTGGAGACGAGGGGCGGGCGGAGGGGCGCCCCGACTTGCCTCGATGGTGATGCTCATTGGAGCTCGGAAGCGGGAGAGACGAGGAGGAAGAAGAAAAGGGGGGAGGAGGAGGAGGAGAGGTCGAAGCAGCGTTGTTGTTGCCGCCGCCGGTCCCGTCGTCGCCGCTCCTCCTTCTCTCCACCTCCCCTTCGCTCTCCCACCCGCCAGCCTGCGGGTCCACGCCGCTCAGCCGCAGCAGGTCCAGGAACTCCTCGACGTCGGGGCCCTCGGAAGAATTCGAATCGGAAGAAGAAGGACCGGAATTCGAATTGGAATCCGAATTGGAAGAAGAATTCAGGAAGACGCCGGAGCAGGCCGTCGTCACTGCCCTCCTCGCCGCGGGCCCGTGCGCGAGGTGCGTCGCTTCCACTAAAACGCAGGCCCCGGCAGGTCTCACCTCGTTGTCCAGCGCCGCCAGCAGATCCCTAGTCAGCTCCCTCTGCGTCGTCAGCCGCCTCGAGAACAGCTTGGCGAGGCGCGCGACCTTCGACAGGCCCAGCACCACTCCCCCTCTCGGCACGTAGGCCAGGTGAAGTTTCCCGTAGAAAGGCAAGAGATCCCTCGAGCTGGTGCTCGCGAACTCGACGTCTCGGACCAAAACGATACCTCCAGAAGAAAGCGGAGCGTCGTCGGGCGGGGCCAGGGAGGGCTCGGTGAAGAGGGCGCCGCCGACAGTGCTGTTGTTGGGAGATGAGTTGGGGGGGAGAGAAAGGTGGAGGTTGATGATGAGAGGTCGAGGTTGGAGGAAAAAAAGAAAAAAAGAAAAAGAAGAAAAAAAACGAGAGACAGCGGCATCGATTTCCCTCGTCCAATTCCCTCGTATTCCGCCTCACCTGGAGACCGTCTGCCTGTACCCTGACGTGGCGTCGATCCATGCCTTGGCGACGCGCTGTTTTGGATTGGGAGGTGATGGAGTGGAACGGAGAAAAAAGAGGTGAGGGAATTGAAAGGCGACGGAAACGAAGAAAAACAAAAAGGCAAGGCAAGGCAAGCGATCTCTCTCTGTTTCCTCTTCTCACCTTGGGCGTGTCAAACAGGCCCTCCCGCCCGCTGTCCTCTCCCAGGCCCTCTATGAGCGTGGTCACGGCAGAGCACATCCTCGCCAGCGCCTCCGGAGAAGGATGGTCGAGAGGCCTGGGCTCGGAAGAGGAGGGAGAGGCGTCATCAACAGCGGCAACGCCGCTGCTTTCGTCGTCATCCGATTCGGAAGAGAGCTGCTGCTGATGCTGCTGCTGCTGCTTCCGTGCCCGCAATTCCTCCACGGCAATCCTCGGGGGGTGAGGAGGCTTGCAGGGGCTGTCCTCGTGGCGTGGAGCCGAAGGAGACGAGCCCATTCTGAAGGGGAGACAGCAGCGGAGAGAGAGAGAGAGAGAGAGAGAGAGAGAGAGAGAGAGAGAGAAACTGAGCAGAGAAAAGAAAACAAAGAAAAGTGGAGTCGAAAAGTCGACGATTTTTTTCGACGCTCGATGTCTCTCTCCACAACCTTCGATCGCCTTTTTTTCCGTCTCTCAACCTTCTTGCTCTTCCTTCCCTTCAAAAGAACAATGACGCTCCCCAACTCCTCCTCGGCCCTCGTGTGGCAGATCGTCAAGAAGAGCAACGCCTTCGCCGTCCGCGGCCGCACGGGCGACCGCCCGCGCTTCTCGCGCGAGCGTGGCAACCTGATGTCGCTGTACTCGTTCAAGCACTCTGGTGAGGACGATGATTGAAGAGAGAGAACGACGATGATGCGGAGCGTGTTCTCTCTCCAGGCTGCATGCGAGCCTTCTGATCTGGATTTCCTTCGTGGAGGCAGAGCACGTCGTGAGGTGCCTCCGACCGATGTGGCGAAGGGAACAGAGGCCCGCGACGAGTCGAAAAGGCTTGATGAAAAGGGCTTGATTTTTTTTTTTGCGAGGAGATGGTTCGATTGGGCCGCCGCCGCCGGCTGCCGAGCGCTTGGAGGATCAGCGCTTCGTTCCCCTTAAAACGAGCTCACCTGGTCTCGCTGCCCTCCCGATGGTCGTCGATCGAAGCCGCTCTGTGCCCAGCAGGCATTGAATTTCAGATCCGAAGAGCGAAAGCGCTCGAATTCGACGCGACTCGCTTGAGAGTCGATGAAGCGAAACAAACGCGATCGCGAGCGTCGGCCGCCGTCTTTGCCTTCTTCAACTCACCTCTTCAACCCACCACCACCAACCCTCTCACCTTCCAGGCCTTGCCAACGAGAAGACCGTCGACGTCACCGCGGCCCCCGGCGGCGCCGGCGTCGCCATCCGCGTCTCCCGCCCCAAGAACTCGTCCAAGCCGGTCAAGGCCACCTCGACCTCGGTCTCGAAGAAGACGTCTCCGAGGCGCGTCGCCGCGTCGGCGGGCAAGGCCGCGGCGTCGCTGAGGCCCGACCTCAAGCGCGCCGCCGCGGCCAAGGCTTCGGCGCTGATGCGCGCGTCGAGGGCGCGCAAGGCCGCCGGCGGGGCTGGCGCGATCGCCGACGAGTAGGAAGAGGAGGAGAAGAGGAGGAGAGAAGAGAGTGAATTGACCCCCTTTTTTTCGTTCTTTCTCTCGCTCTTTTTTTCTGTTAAAAACCAAAACGCTGTCTGTTTCAATTTTCTAAAACTGGACTCTCTCTTGTTCCATTTAGGTTTTTTTTATTTCAGAAAAACACACTCTCAACGTTAAAGAAAGAAAACAAGAGGGGAAAAAGAAAAGGCAAGGTGCAAGGAAGCAAAAAAAACAAAAACACTCAACGCTTGCGAAGAAAAAAAGTTCCAAAAACAAACAAAAAGTCAAAAAAACTTCCGCTCCGAATTCACATCTCCGACTTGGCCGCGCGGTATCCCTCGCGCGGGGCCTTCTTGGCCGCGGCCTCGTAGGCCCTCTCGAGGTGGTGCTGCGCCTCGTCGAGCTTCTTCGTCACGGTCTTCCTCGCCGCCTGTTTTTTTAATTTTTTTGAATTTTTTTAAGAAAAAGTTGGTGAGTTTTTTTTCTTTTCTCTCTCTTTCTCTCTTCCTCGCCCCCGCCCCCGAACCCCCACCCCCTCATCCTCACCTGCGCCGCGTTCCAGTTCTTTTGCACGGTCTTGCGCGACGCGTCGTTGGACGACTCGTACGAGCGGGAGAGCTCGTTCCAGCGCTCGTCGACAGCGGCGCGTGCGGCGCGCAGCTGCCTCGCCGCGGCCTCGGAAGCGTCAGACGCCGACTCGGGCGCCGACGACAGGGCTTGCCCGGCGGCCTGCGCGGCGCTCGAGGCCATGCTGGTAGCCCCCGAGGCGAAATCGGAGAGGGAGTTCGAAAGAGAGTTGGCGGCCTCGGAGGCGGCCCCGGCGGTCGCTCCCGCGGCGGAGCCGACCCCTCGAGCGACCTTCTGAGCCAGAGAGGGCTCTTGTTCCTCTTCTTCGACGCCCACAACGCGCTTCAGCTTGTGCCAGGCGCTCTCTTCGGTGTGGTGGTGAGCCTGGGGCCTGAAGGACAGCTGGTAGCTAGAAGAGGGCTCTTCCTCGTGAGATCCGACGTGGAGAGTCTGTTTGACGCTCTCCCAAGCTCCTTTCGTCGCCGACGGCTGGGATCCGCCGCCGATGCCGCCGATGCCCCCGAAGGTGGACTCCGCGGCGCGAGCAGCCGCGTCCTTCGCCTGCTGCATCTCGGAGGCCGGGGCGGGAGGGGAGGGAGAGGCGAAGAGGTTGCCGATGCCGCGGTGCTGCTGCTGCTGCTGCTGCTCGCCGCTTCCGCCGACGCCGCCGAGCAACGAGCGCGCCGCAGAAGAGAGCACCCCTTCCCCTCCGCTCGCGACCTCCTCCGCGCCCCTGCCGGACAGGTGCAGCGCCTGCTTCGTCGCCTCCCAGGCGCCCGAAGCCCCTCCGGAGGCGTAGTCGGCGGCGCCGCGGGCCGCCAGGCGCGCCGCGGCGGCGGCGTCCGAGGCCGCCGAGGTCGCGCGCGCTCCAGCGGCGGCGCCCGCCGAGAGCCCGCCGCCGAACTCGCCCTCGTTCTCCAAAAGCAGGCGGGCCTCGTTGAGGACGTTGATGGCCCTGGCCCGGAGGAGGTCATCGGGCAGTCCCCCGATGCCGAGGATGGACTTGGCGAGGTAGGAGGTGCCGGAGGCGAGCTGGATAGTTTATTTTTTTAGGTTTTTTTTTTTTTCGTCGTGAGTGAGTCGGCGTTTTTTTCAAACGTCTTGACGCCTCTTCTCTCTTCTCTCTCCCTCTCCTCCCCCTCCTCCAAAACACCCGGAAACGCACAGAGGCGGTCCTCGCGACCGCGGCCGACAGCAGCAGGCCGACGGTGAGCAGGAGGAGGCGGTGCATCATTGTGGGAAAAGAAAGAGAGAGAGAGGGAGGGTTTTTTTTTGACGACGAGGTCGAGGAGGAAAGTTGTGAAGAAAAAAATCGAAGCGGAAAAAAAGAAAAAAAACTCTTCACTTCTGCTTTCCTCTTCTTCTCCCCTCCTCACCTTCTTCTATATGCCCGAGCTGGCTCTCCAGGCCCTGGCCTCGCTCGAGGCGCTTGAGAGAGCTCTGGCCCTGCTGCTCCCGGCCGCCGAGACCTTCCAGGGAGGGGCCTCAGGAGGAGCCGGGAGGCAAGCGGACGCAGGTACGAAGACGAGAGAGAGAGAGAGAGAGAGAGAGCTGCGATCGATCTAGCCAATTTCGATCTCTCTATCTCCTCGACGCCCCTCTTTCTTTTACTTTCCGCGCTTTCGATCCTCCTTCTGAATGCACCATCGTGATCTCACGTCCATGTTCTACAATCTCCCAAAACTCAAAATTGCTCTCAAAAACAGAGGACCACGAGCGCGCCGCGAGGGCATTCGCCTCGGCGGCGTCGGCGCTCGATTCGCTTTTGGCATCGTCGTCCAAGTCACACGGAGAAGACAGGCTCGCCGCGCTCCGCAGCGAGGAACTGGCGTTGAGGGAAGAGCTCGAGGCCAAGTGCGAGCTCGTCCAAGGGGTCGCTGCCAAGATCGACGGGTGGAGGCTCCGGGCGAAGGAGGCGCTCTCGAAGGCCGAGGGCGTCGCTTCTGCCGCTGCCGCGAAAACGAGCAGCGGCGGCGGAAACGAACAGCAGCAGCTCCCTTGAGAGGCCGCTGCTGTTCCCCCGCAGGCCAGCATACTTCTTGAGCCATTGGAACTGACACGAAGAGAAAAGAAAAAAGAAGCAGAAATGGAGCCCGCAGCAGCAGCAGGAGCAGCAGCACCAGCAACGGCAGCTCCTCCGGCTGCTGCTCCCTTACTGCTGCTCCCCGGAGGCAAAGAAGGCGCCGGGGACACCATGAACCGCCGCAGGCAGGCCGCGAGGGCCACCCTGGACGAGATGCCGACCCCGGGGGAGTACAGGGCCGCCGTGGCGTCGGCGTTGGTGTATCGCCCGGGTGGAGAGGGAGGAGGAGGAGGAGGAGGAGCGAAGAGGAAGAGAGAGGAGAACGAGGACGATGACGACGACGACGACGACGACGGCGGCGGCGAGAAACCCTCTTCTTCAGCTTCGCCTCTCTTCTCCTTCCTCCCTCCGACCTTGGCCGACGCCTCCGACGCGCTCGCGGTCCACACGGCGCTCCACTTGGCTGGAAGGAGGGCGGTGGTGAGGAAAGGAGGGGCCGGGAACACAGGCTGCGTGCTCCTGGCCGGGCCGAAGGAGGGAGAAGAAGAAGAAGAAAAAATCGAACCTCATCTACCCTCGACGGGCGACGCCTTGGCCGACGGAGAGGCGGCTCTCAGGGCCGCGTTCGGCGCTTCTTCGTCCTCTTCCTCTCGTCCATCCGTCCCCCGAGGGTGGGAGGTCGTGGTTCCCGTCTCGACCTGCTGCGCTTCCCTGACGCCGGCGGACCTCGCCTCTGCCGCCGCGCTCGCGCCGGCGTCCGGCGGCGGCGGCGGCAAGAGCGGCGGCAACGTCGGCGGCGGTGACGGCAACGGAGGCCACTTGTGCTCCGAGACCCCCTTTGTCGTGCTGGCCCTGGTCGACCGAGACGGCACCTGCGGCTTCTCGAGGCTGTACCCGGGGATCAGGGCTCCGGACGGGGCTCCCGACAAGGGGGCCGAGGACGAGGAGGTCAAGGTCGTGAGTGGAGGCGCTGGAGGTGGAGGTGGAGGTGGTGGAGGTGGAGGGAGCGGCGGAGGTCGAGGTCGTGGCCGGAGCAACAACCGCGGCGGCGGCCGCGGAGGAGGAAGGAGAGGAGGCCGCGGCGGCCGCGGGCGAGGAAGAGGCCGGTAGAAAACAAAACACTGCAACAAAAATGAATCGAGATATAAACTGAAGTCAAGAACTAACAAGGACAGAAAGAACCGCGGAAGGGGAAAAAAACGAAAAACGAAAAAAATCAAAAACTCTCTTCTCTCTCTTTCGAAAAATGGAAAAAATCAAAAACCCCGAAGAAAAAAACATCAAAAACATCAAAATCAGGCATCCAGGCTGTCTTCGTCGTCGCTGCCCGCGGCCGGGGCCGCCGCGGCCATGGTCGAGAGCTTCTTCAGCCTGCGGCGCTTGGGGGCCGGGGCTGCTTGGGTGGCGGCGAGGGGAGGAGGAGCAGCAGCGGCAGCAGTTTCCGGCTTTTCGGCAACGGTAGTCGCCGCCGCAGCAGCAGCAGCCGGAGGAGCTTCATTCTCTTCCTCACCGCCGTCGTCATCGTCGTCTTCGTCGTCCGACTCGCTCCCTTCACGCATCGCGGCCACGGCAGCGGCCGCAGCGGCGGCTCGCTTGGCCCTGAGGGCGTCGAGCGCCGAGCGGACGGCGGCGGCGCGGGCGGCGGCGCCCTCGTCGTCGTCGTCGTCGTCCTCTTCGTTTGGCTCGTTGCGGCGGCGCTTCTCGGCGGAAGGGGCAGCGTTGTTGGCCTTGTCTCCGCCGGCCCCGGCGGTCGGGGGCCTCGAAGCAGGCGCCACGCCTTCGTCGTCGTCATCGTCAGAGGAAGAGGAGTCGGAAGAGACATCGGAGGAGGAAGTGCTCCTGTTGCCCCCGCTGTCGCCGCCGTTGCTGTCGTAGTCTGCGGCGGCCCCGCTCTCGCTTCCTTTCCTCTTTTTCTTCTGACCTTTGCCGCCCGAAGAAGAAGGGCGCTTCCTCCTCGGCGCAGCAGCCTTCTTCTTCTTCCTCTGCACCGCGAGCTTCAGCCCGATGTTCCCCAGGATGCGCTTCACCTGCGCCGGCCTCCACCCGCCGGGGAGCTGCGCCGTCATCGACTCGAGGCCGCCGCCGGAAGCAGAGGCGCCGCCGCCGAACTCGTCGTCGTCGTCGTCGTTGTTTTCGGCGGCGTCGGTCCTCGGCTTGTCGTTCCCATCGTACCTCGAGAACAGCTCCCGCAGCTCCTCCTCGTGCCTCCTCGAAGGCCTGCCTTTCACCAGGCCCAGGGACCTCAGGCTGCGGGACAGGAAGGCAGGGTCGCGCCAGCGGGCGAGCAGGGCGCGGCGCCTGCGGTCGGCGGCTACGGGGTCCAGGCCGGGGAGGGGAGGAGGAGCGGCGGCGGCGGCGGCGGCGGCGGCGGCGGCGGCGGCGGCGGCGTTTCCGTCGGCGGCGTTCCCGTTTTCGTCGGTGGCGTTTCCGTTTTCGTCGGGGGCGTTTCCGTTTTCGTTCTCGGCAGCAGCAGCCAGCGCCTCCGAGACAGTGTCCGCCACCAGCTCGAAGAACGCGCCCTTCGCGGCGTGCAGGAAGTGCGCGTCCTCCAGGATCGCCTCCTCCCGGCGGGTCAGGGGCACCGACAGGGACTCCCTCAGGGCCCTTGCTTCGGGGTCTTCGAGGTTTCCGTCGTCGTCGCCGCCATTCGTCGACCTCTTCTTCTTCTTCTTGCTCGCCCCCCCCAGCCCGCGCACGCGCAGCTGCCTCCTCACCATCCCCGGCTCCAGCCCCAGCTGCTCCGCCGCCGTCCTCAGGAACACGGCGTCCCTCGCCGGGGCGTAGGTCGGGTCGAAATCGCGGCACTCGCGGGCGGCCTCGGCCAAAGCCGACAGCAGAGAGGCCTGGCGGTCGTCGAGGTCTCTCTTGCCGTCGGGCAGGTCCTGCTCGTCTGGGAGGTCGGCGTCGCCGGCGGCCTCCAGGGCCGCTTCCCTGTCCGCCGCCGCAGCCGCTTCCGCTTCGCTTCCCTTTCCGGCGTCGGGACCGTAGACGCGGCGCCAGTCGTAGGAGCGGGCGATGGCGCCGGAGGCCTCGGGCGTTTTCCAGAAGAGAAGCTCGACGAAGCAGAGCGAGCCGCAGGCGGAGGCGGCACGCGCCTCGAGGTCCTCAAGAGCCGCGGCCTTGGCAGCGGCAGAGGCAGAGGCGGCGGCGGCTTCTTCGTCTCCGTTTTCAGCAGCAGCAGCGGGAGCAGCAGCAGCAGCGACAACGGCGCCGATCGCGGGCTTGCAGGAGAGCCTCTCGAGCAGGCCGGAGGCCACGCGCGCGCACTCCCCTGCCAGCTCCCGGTTGGCCGCCGCCGCCGCGGCAGCCGGCGTGGAGGAAGAGGTCGCAGAAGAAGAAGAAGCGTTTGCGTTGGAGCTCAACACGTCTCGCAGCACAGGAAGAGCACGCAGCTGCCACAGCGTCGGCGCCAGCCCGCACCCTCCCCTCTCGGGCCCGGCGCACAGCCTCCGCACGTACGCGGCGCAGGCCCTCGTCAGCAGCGCCGGGTTGCGGCGGGAGTTGGCGATCAGCCACAGGTGGAAGTGCGCGACGGGGGGGGACGCGAGCTCGCAGTCACGGAAGAGCCGGGCCGCCTCGAGCGCGGCGCTCTTGCGGGCAGCGGCCTGGATCTTGGCAGCGGCGGAGGCGGATGCGGCCTCCTCTTCGGCGGCGCGGGCTTTCGAGGCTGCGGCGGGAGGGGCAGGGGGAGCGGCCGAGGCCGAGGGAGCAGAGGAAGCGGCGGGAGCTGCTGCGGCATCGGCCGCAGAGCCCTCCCTCTCCTGCTCCTGCTCCTGCTCCTTCTCGGCGATTTGTTCCTCCTCGACGACAGCAGGGATGGGCGCCGGAGTTCCCTCCGCCGCAGCCCTGAGCGCCGAAGCCAGGCCCAGGCAGGGCGAGGGGGCCGTGGAGCGCCTCCTGCGTTCCCTCTCTTCTTCCGGGTTGGTGGAGGTGTTGTTGATTGCCGCGGTCGTCGTCGCCGCAGCAGCGTCGTCGTTGTTGTCTCCGTCCCCGTTTCCTCCTCCTCCTCCGCCGCCGCCTGTGCTCATCGCCAGCGCCGCCATCGACATAGCCTGTAGCGGGGCCGGTGAGGGAGTGATCGCGAGCTGATGGGGCAGCAGCTCAGAGGCCAGAAGGGCCGGGGCGGGGGAAGCCTGGACAGCGGCGAGGGCGGGAGTCGTCGCCGCCGCCTTTGCCGCTTTCGCTTCCGCTGCCGCTGCCGCCGCTTTCGCTCGCTCTTCCTCCTCGACCCTCGCCGCCGCACTCGCCGCCACCCTCTCCCCTTCCTCCTCCCTCGCCCTCGCCTTCTCTGCCTCGTACGCCACCGCCTCCGAGGCCGCCAGCCGCTCTGTCAGCCTCAAGGCCACGTGGACGCAGACCGCCAGGTCCTCCCCGTGCGAGCGGGGCGAGTGGCGCGCAGAGAAGCGCTTGATGCCCGAGGTGGCGAGCAGCGTCAGCAGTGGCGCGCGGCCGTCGCCCTCTTCGTCTTCGTCGTCATCTCCTCTCGTCCTGCGCGCCCTCCCGGCCCCGGCTGCCGCGGCGCTGTTGTTCAGCAGCCTCGAGGCGAGCCTCGACGCGGCCCCTCGGTCGGCGGAGCAGCCCACGGTCGCAGCGACGTCGAGCGCCAAAAGAAGTTCTTTCAGCAGAGACAGAGAGGAATGCTGCAGTGGCCAGTCCTTTTCTTTTTGGGTGTTCGCGACGTCGGCGACGGAGTGCCAGAGCGACCTGGCGAGGGAGAGGGTCTCCCAGCCCAGGGTGGCGGAGACGCCGGAGAAGGCGGAGGCGTCGGCGGTGGCTGCGGCGGCGACGGCGGCGGCCAGGGCGCGCTGCTTGTCGCCGCCGTCGTTGTCGTTGTTGTCGTTGTCGTCGTCGTTTCCGTTCTTTCCCTCTGCTTCTTCTTTCCTCTTCCTCTCCGCCTCCGCCACGGCCGCCCTCACCTTCCTCTCCACCCTCAGCCTCGCCAGCGCCGTCATCTTGGCCGCCAGCTCGCAGAACCGCACGAAGTCATCTCCCGGGAGGCGGGAGAGCATGGGACCGGGGGCCAGCTCGCGCGTCAGGGAAGCGGCGACGCCGCCGTAGCAGCCGCCGTCGATCGCGTTGCGCGCCCAATCGGCCAAGAGCAGCAAGGTGCTCCCGTCCAAGGGGGCAGAGGCGAACGCGGCGTTGGTCCCGGACCTGGCCATGGCGCTGGCGTTGGGCGCCGAGGTGAGCCCGCGGCCGCCGCGGGCGGCAAAGGCCGAAGAAGAACCGAGAGAAGAAGAGGTCATCCCTCCGACCGAGAGCGCGGCGCCAGCGGCGTTGGAGGCGTCCCTGGCGGCCTCGGCGGCCGCGGCGGCGGAGGCGGAGGTGGCGGCCCCCTGCGGGCGCGAGTTGAGCACGACGACGGAGCCGACCGGGGACGGGCCGGCAGTGCCGTCAGAGGCGGCGGCGATAGAGCTCCGGACAAAGACGCCGCCGAAGCGCGGGCGGCGCGCCGGGGCCGCGACGTTGAGCACGCGCGCCTGAGCGGTCCGCTCCGCGCGCAGCAGCTCCAGCTCGCGCTCGGCCCCTCCACGACGGGTAGCGGCAGCGTCGGCGACTGGAGCGCGGAGGCCGCGCGGAGCGAGGCGGCGCGGCGGGACGAGCAGCGCGGAGCGGGAGGGAAGAGGAGCAGCAGCTCCTTCCTCTCCTCCCTCCTCCTCCTCGCCCTTCTTCCCCTTCTTCGCCGCGGCCCCCTCCGATGCCGCCAGCGCCGCGTCCAGCGTCCCGGCGTCGACCCCGTCCAGGGCAGCGTGCACCGCGGCCAGCAGCAGCGGCGCGTCCGCCCTCAGGGCGCGCGCAGCGTCCGCGCTGCCGCAGCCCGATGCGGCATTGGGATTCGATGAATTGGAGCCCGAATTGCACATGGCGCCGCAGGCCAGAACGAGGTCCAAGAGAGCGGATTCCGAAAGCTTGGCGACCAGCCTGGCGCGCAGCGAGGCGGCGCTCGCGGCCCGGGAGAGGCTACCCTGCCCTCCCTTGCCCACGGTCACGGGCGCGGCGAGGAGGTTGCGGACCAGGGTGAGCACGAGCTGCAGAGCGGCGGCGTCGGCGTCGCCAAACCTTTCGCTTTTTTCGTTCCCGTTCTTTTCTCCGCCGCCTGCCGCCCTCGCCAGCGCTCTGCCTGCGAGCTCGGCGGCCGCCCCGAGGGCCCCAGGGGCGGCGAAGGCTTCTGCGGCCGCAGCGGCAGCGTCTGCCTGCGCGAGCCACAGCGGGGAGTCGCTCGGGGCCCCCGGGGGAAGCGTCAGGAACGCGGCGACCTTGAGCGCCGCGAGCGCGAGGGCGTCCCTCTGCTCCTGCTCTTCTCCTTCCTCCTCGTCGTTATCTCCTCCATTGCTGCTGCAGTAGCGGCGGAGCAGCGGGACCAGGTCCGAGCGGCAGAGGTTGAAGCGCGCGAGCGCGGCCGCCGCCGGCCGCGACTCCGGGTCGTCGCGACGGAGGAAGCGCAGCAGGTCCTTGAGGCAGCCTGATTGGTTCGTTTTGGTTGCGGGTCTCAGGAGTTAGGGTTGGATGTGAGGGTTAGAGTTCGGTTGTTTAGAGTTTGGAGTTTTGGCGCGGTCGTCGTCGCGGCGGCGGAGGGGTGAAGAGAAAGAAAGAGAGGAGGAGGTCGAGGAGGTCGAGGTCGAGGAGGTCGACGTCGAGGAGGTCGACGTCGAGGAAATCGAGGTCGAAAAAAACCGAAGGCGCGATTCGACGGTGAAAAAAGGAGCGGCGAAGAGGAAATCATCATGCGCGCGGTTGTCCTTCAAGCCGGACGCTTCTCTTCCCCGCCTTCGCACGAGCGATCGCAGCACGGAGAATGTCGATCGCAGGCATCAAGAGCAAAGGCAGCAGATGCAGGGAAGGGGGAGCGCCAGGGGCGCGAAATGAGAGAGAAGAGAGGGAGGGGAGAGCAAAGCATCGGCATCGTCGAAATCAAACGAAAAAAAAACGAAATCAAAAAAAAACTTCCTCTTGCCCTCCTCACCGAGGCAGTCCTCGTCGCGCTCGTAGACCGCCCCGCCGGGGCCGTCGACCCAGCGGCCGATGCCCGACGCCACGCTCAGAAGGAGCTCGTGGTCGACAAAATCCCCCATCGCAAGGAAGAAGAAAGAGAAAAGAGAGAGAAAGCGCTCTTTGCTTTCGAAAGTAAGAAGAGCGAACGAGCTCCCATCTTTTTCGTTTCTTTTCTCCACTTTTTTCATCTCTGTTTTTTTCTTCTTTCCCTCCTCTTTTTTCTCGGGGCGACGAGCAAGAGGCAAGCGCTCTCTCTCTCTCTTTCTCACACACAAGCACGCCATGTCCTCCCTCGAGACGCTGATGACGGCCAAGGCCGCGCTCGAGGCCGGCCTCATCGAGCAGGCCGACTTTGACGCCGTCAAGGCCGCTTTCCTGAAGGCGCAATCATTAAAGGCCGGGCTCGACGCCGGGGTGATGTCCGCGTCCGACGTCGAGGAGGCGCGCGGGGCCTTCCTGGAGAGCCTCGACCTGCACGGGCAGGGAGGCGGTGGGGGTGGTGGAGGCGGTGGTGGAGGAGCAGGAGGGAGCCGGCACGCGAGCGTCGACGGAGAGCATCATCGAGCGTCGTCGATGCGGCAGGCTGCTGCTGCTGCTGCTCCAGCTCCCGCACCTCCTCCTCCCGCAGCGTCCAACGGGGGAGGGCTCCGCGGGTTCCTGCCTGGACGCAAGGCAGCAGCTGCTCCTGCTGTGCCAGCGCCAGCACCGCCTCCTCCTCCTCCCCCGCCGCCTCCTCCACCTCAAGCGCAAGCGCCAGCGCAAGCGACGACGGCGACGACGACGACATCTCGACCTCTGCCTCCTCCTCCTCCGCCAGCGCCGCCCGTCCGAACCGCCTCCTCCAACGGCGCCGCCGCCGCGGCGGCAGCAGCAGCGATCGCCAACCTCCCCGGGGTGTCGATCCCGACCAACGTGCCCAAGATGGGCGGCTCCAGGCCCAAGCAGGGCGCGGCGGTGAGTTGGAAGAAGAAGGGAAAAACCGATCGATTGAACGATCGATCGAAACAAACGAAGGCGCGCCTTTTTTTTCCTTCTTTTCTTCTTCTTCTCAACCTCTTTTCAAAAAAAAAAAAAAAAAACTTCCACCAGACCTCCATGTCCGGCGTCTCCGTCTCTGACGACGCCGTCAACCTCTTCTACCACATGAAGGCCAAGTCGTCGCACAAGTGGGTCATCTGGAGGGTTGATGAAGCTTTAGGCGCCGTCGTCGTCGCGGCCGCGGGCGACGCGGGGGGAAAGACCACGCTCGCTGACTTACTTTCCCTTTTACCTCCCGACGACTGCCGGTTCGCGGCCTACGACCACGAGCACCTGAATTCCGAAGGACGGGTCTTCAACAAGATCATCTTCATCAGCTGGGCGCCCGACAACGCCCCCGTGAAATCCAAGATGGTCAGCGCTTCGACCAAGGACTTCTTCAAGGGGCACCTCGACGGCATCGGCGTCGAGCTGCAGGCCTCCGAAATTGAAGAATTGGCCGAGCCGGTCATCGCCGAGGCCGTGCGGGCGACGATCACGCGGAAGTGAGGAAGAAGAGGAGGAGGAAGAAGAAGAAGGCGGGGGAAGGAAAGAGGTGGAATGAAAAGAGGAAGAAGGAGAGACGAGCTAGAGAGAAGGAGAAAGTGAGAAGAAGAGCGTGCTTCTGCTGCTGCTGCCCTTATAGAATAGATGGAAGAGATTTGTGGCTCTTCTTTTTCCCTGTTTGTATCCCGAGACATCTATCTGCACAGAGGGGGAGAAAGAAAGAGAGGGAGAGAGAGAGAGAGGAAGGCGACGACGAGAAGAAGCGGAGTTTTGAGTGTTTTTTTTTCTTCGTTTTTTCCTTTCACAACTTCGTTTCCGCCGCTGTGCATTCGACGATTCGTCGGAAGGAAACGAGATTCCCCAAAATGGTCCGCGCTGACGCGCCCAAGCGCGCCCGCGCAGAGACGCCGGACGACGACGATGACGACGACGACGTCCCCGAGGGCCTCGTGGGCGGCTCGACGATGCAGCAGCGAAGAGGCGGCGGAGAAGGCAAGGCGTCGACGACGATGGCTCTGCCGCCGACGCAGCGGCGGCGACTCCTCGCTTCGAAGAAGCCTCAAGCTCGACCTCCCTTCGCCGCCGAGGACGCCGCGCTGCGCGGGCTGATCAAGGACCCGCTCGCGGCGCTGAGCAAGGACGGAAAGAAGAGTAGCGCGTCAAGGAAGAAGAGCTCGAGCGGGGGCGTCACAAAGGCAAAGGGGAACAAAGGAAAGCAGCAGCAGCAGCAGCAGCAGCAGCGCAGGCGCGGCGTCTTCCTGCGCCGCTGCCTCCGCCTCGCCGGAGGGAGGACCGTCTCCGCGGCCTCTGCCCTTGCGACGATCGGCTCCGACGACGACGCTGCTGCCGCGCTCCCGTCCGTCTACGACGGCGCCGACGAGGTCGAGGACAACGACGGCGACGGAGGAGGCGCTTCCGCCGCGGCCGCAGCTGCCGCCGCCGCCGCCGCTTCTGCTTCTGCTTCTGCTCCTGCTCTTCCTCCCTCGCTGCCGCCGCTGGTGCAGCTGACGACCGCGCCGCTGAGCCTGCCCCCATCGACGCTGCCGGAGCTGGCTGCTCCCTCCGCCGCCGCCGCTGCTGCCGCCAAGAAGAAGGAAGCTGCGGCTCCGCCGCTGGCCTTTGCCGCCGCATCCCCTCTCTTCACCTTCAACGGAGGAGGAGAGAAGAAGAAAGAAGAAACGGCAGCAGCTCCTCCGGCAGCGGCAGCTCCAGCGCCCTTCTCCTTCGCGGGGAGCGCCAAGCCCCCCGTCGCGCCTCCCGCTGCTCCCGTTCCCCCCGCTGTCCCCGCTGCCAACCCGCCAGGGACCCCCTTGTTCACTTTCGGAGGAGGGGGCAAGCCGCCGCTGCCTCCCGTCGCCGGAACGGCGGGAGCGGCGGCGGGAGCGGGAGCGACGGGAGCAGCAGCTCCTCCCTCGGAAGGGCTCTTCTCCTTCGGCGCCGGGGGTCCCGCGGCAACAGCGGCGCCTGCGGGGGGCGCCTTCGTCAACCCGTTCGCGTCGACGGCGCCAGCGGCAGCGGCAGCGGGGGCATTCACGATGGGGGCCGCCCCGGCCGCCGACGGGAGGAGGAAGGTCACCGTGCGACGGCGGCGATGAGTTTTTCTTCTTCTTTTTTCTTTTCTCTTCTTTCCCATCGTCTCCTCTCGTTGTCTTAGCAGCATTGTAAACATTGAAAAATGCATTGATAAACAAAAAAACAAGCAACCAGCACTTGGCATTTTGAGTAGAAATTACAGAAGAAGAAAGAAAAAAATCAATCTTTCTTTGTCAGGTTTGACCTCCTCCGTCTCCGCCTCCGCCGCCTCCTCCTCAACTTCCTCCACCTCCGAAGCTCGACAGCGCGTGGACCCCTCCCCCGAGGACGACACCGCCCGCTGATCCGTCCCCGGCGTCGTTGTCGTGCTCGTACCTCAGCGGGGGGGCCCCCGCCGCGGCGATCGAGAGGAGCTCCCAGTCGAGGTCGAGGCCGCTTCCAATGTCGTTTCCGATTCCGTCTCCGTTTTCTTCGCCTCCCGCGTCGGAGGCCCTCGAAGAGATCGAAAAGGGTTTCGGAACTTCCTTCTCCCTCTTCTCGGCCACCGCCTCCCAGTCTATCCCCTCGAAGAACGCGTGCGCGGCCACCTGCTCGAGGGAGGTCGCCCCGAGGCGCGTCAGAGGGTTCGGGTCGAGGAGCTTGGAGACGAGGTCGACGGCGGCGAGCTTTGTCTCGTTTTCGTCGCTTTCTTCGTCGCCGTCGCCGTTTTCGTCGTCGCCGTTTTCGTTCTTCTTCCCTTCGCTCCTCCGTCCAGAAACAACGCCCCGGGGCCACCGCGGCCCCTCACTCGAGGAGATCCTCTGGTAGGTCAGGTACTCGGACGCGGCCCTGAAGGGGGGTGCACCACAAAGCAGCTGGAAGAGCACGCAGCCGAGGGCCCAAAGGTCCCTCGAGGGGCAGGCGCCAGAGCGGAGGGCTCGCTTTTTTCGCTTGCTGAGGAGTTGTTGAGGTTCGTTTCCTTGTTCTTCTCCTTCCTCTTCCTCTGAAGAGAAGGCCCCCAGGGCCTCTGGCGGCAGGTAGTCGGCTGTCCCTACGAACTCCGCGGCCGCTCCGTCGCGCCTCGAGCGGGAGAGAGGGTGTTGGTGTTGTTTTTGATTGTTTCGGTTTCGGCGACGGAGGGCGCGCGCGGCGGCCTCTTCGGCCGTCGCCGGGAGATCGTCGTCGCTCTCGCTCTCTTCTTCCTCTTCCTCTTCCTGCTCTTCCTTTGCGATCTCGGGATCGAAATCGTCTTCAAACCAGGCAGCGCAGCCAAAGTCGACCAATTGCAGCCTGCCCATCTCGTCCAGGAGAAGGTTTTCCGGTTTTAAGTCCCTGTGCGCGACTTTCCGGGAGCGCAGGGAGCGGAGGACGAGCAGGAGCTGCGCGGCGTAGGCGCGGACTTTCGTGAGGGGGAGGAGCGGGAAGGGAGGAGAGGAGGAGGAGGAGGAGGAGGAGGAGGGAGAAAGGTCGGAGTCGTTGTCGGTTTCTGCTTCCTCTTCTTCCTCTTCTTCCTCTTCTTCCTCTTCCTCTTTCTTCTCTTTCTCTTTCTCTTTCTCTTTCTCCTTCCTTTTCAGCTTCTTCTTCCTCTCCTTCTTCGCCTGCAGCACCTGGTCGAACAGCTCCCCTCCCGGAACCAGCTCCAACCCAAAAAAGAGCGAGCTCTCGTCCTGGAAGGTGAACAGCAGCTGGTTTATCCCGTAGCAGCCGCGGAGCGCCGCGAGCGTCGCGCGCTCGGCGGCCGCGGCCGCGGCCGAGGCGTTGTTGTTCTCAACCCCGATCCCTCCTCCTCCTAGAGCGGCGGACCGGAGCAGCAGGTGCTTGTCCACCACCTTCAGCGCGATCCTCGTCCTCGTTACTCCTTCTCCCTCCCAGAGCCCCGGCCAGGTCTTGAGAGGAAGGACGCAGAGCACGTCGGAGAAGGAACCGCCGCCGAGGCGGCCGGCGACGTCGAAGTCGGCGAGCGAGCAGGGGCGCAGGCTGTGTTGGGTTTTTTGTTTTTTCGTGGTTTTTTTCTTCGTATTTTCTTGTCAGCTTTCTTGCGTTTTCTTGTTCTGGGGCAGTTCTTCGATAGGAAGAGAGAAGCGCGCACCTGGGCACTGGGGGGAGGTCCGGGTTTGGAGGTGCGAGCGGCGGAAGGAGGAGGCGAGGAGGAGGTCGGACGACGACGCCATCGACGTCGCTCGCCTCCTCCTTCTCGCTCGCCGTCGCCGCTGCTGCTGCTCCTGTCGCTGCTGCTTCGTCCGACATCGAAGCTACCAAGGAAGCGCAGAGAAGGCTCGATGCTTGCGCCCTGGCTTGCTGAAAGAGCGAAGCCAGGGGGGGAAACAGAAGAGGAGAAGGAGGAAAAACGAATGCCTCTCTCTTTCTCTCTGGAGATCGGCCGAGAGGAGCGCTCGTTGCTGCTCTCGCTCGAAAAGAGTAAGTGAAAAAAATCACTCAAGCTTCACCTCTTTCTCACAACAAAATCTCTCTCTCTCTCAACTCCCCCGTTCTCTTCCCCCCGCGAGTCCCCCTCCCAGCTCGTTTCCCGCACCCCTCAACTCTTCAAAATGGCCTTTGCTCTGGCCAGCCGCTCCCTGGGCGTCGCGACGCAGGTACGGCAGTGCGCTCGAGCGGAGAAGCGAGGGGAGAGCTTCAATCTGCTTTTCTCTCTTGTTTTTTCTCGTCGCTCTTTTGCTCGACCTTTTCGGCCTTCTTCGGCTCGAGAGAGAGAGAGAGCAAGCGAGCAGCGTTGAGAGAGAGAAAAACGACGACGACCATCACCACCGTCCCCCTCCGCCGTGGCGCCTTCCCGTGCAGTTGTCGTGCAGCCCTTACCCCCGGGACCTCGCGCGTGGTCGTGAGATCCCGCCCGAACCCGAGGAAGGCCGCGCAACGGCAAGGAGCGCCCGGCGGAATGCCGGAATTGGGGTCGAAAAAGAAAAAAGAAAAAGAAAAAAAAGGGTCGAGCCTTTTTGCCTGGCGTCGTCGATATCTCGGCTCTCTTGTCTTTCCTCGCGCCGCTTCCCCTGCGCTCTTTCGCTGTTCTTTCGCCGTCGCGGCTTTCCCCTTTCCGCTCGTCTTCCTCTGAAGAACGAGCCCGAGGCGCTATCAAAAGCAAAAACTCACGTCAATGCACTTGGAAAAAACAAAAACAAAAAACAAATTCAACTCTCTCCCTCTCTCTCTCATCAGCGCCGCTCCGTCGCCGCTCGCGCCGAAGGCGGTGCCTCGCCGCCGCCTCCCCCTCCGGCGCCCGTCAAGAAGGACCGCTCCAACGACCAGCTCATCTTCGCGTCGGAGCAGTCCCTCGGGTAGGTTGATAAGGAAGAAAAGGAGGAGAAGAAGAGGTCAATTAGAAAGAGGGGGAAAAGAGCTCTATCTTTTTTTTTTCAAGAGAAGAGCAGAGAGCTTTCGATCTCGACTTTCCGATCTTCAAACCTGAACCTCACCCTTTTTCCTTCTTCCTCTTCTTGTTCTCTCTCTCTCTCTCTCTCTCTCTCTCTCTTCACCTCTATCCCCACATCCACCACAGCTACCTCAACGGCACCCTCCCGGCCGACTACGGCTTCGACCCCCTCGGCCTCTCCGACCCCGAAGGAGCTGGCGCCTTCGTCAACCCGAAGTGGCTCGCTTACTCCGAGGTCATCCACGGCAGGTGGGCGATGCTCGGCGCCGCGGGCTGCATCGCGCCGGAGATCTTGGCCTCGGCCGGAGCGATCCCTCAGTCGCCCTCCGAGGTGCTGTGGTTCAAGTCCGGCGTGATCCCCCCGGCCGGGACCTACGAGCGCGGCTATTGGGCCGACCCCTTCTCCCTCTTCTGGCTCGAGGTGGTCGCCATGCAGTTTGCCGAGCTCAAGAGATGGCAGGACTACCGCCACCCGGGCTCGCAGGGCAAGCAGTACTTTTTGGGTTTGGAGAACGCCTTCAACGGGTCTGGGGACCCCGCGTACCCCGGTGGCCCCTGGTTCAACATGTTCAACCTGGGCAAGACCGAGGCTGACATAAAGGTGCTCAAGACCAAGGAGGTAAGAAGAAAGAAGAATTGAGTGTTTTTTTTTAGGAATTCGGGTTTTTTTTTCTCTCTCTCTCGAGCGCGAAAAGATTTCTCACCTTTTTTTTTCCTCTCTCTCCCTTCTTCCCCCAACCACCTCACACGCACACGCAAACACACACGCACACACCAGCTCAAGAACGGCAGGCTCGCGATGCTCGCCATCTTCGGCTACGGCGCGCAGGCGATCCTGACCGGGGAGGGCCCCTGGCAGAACCTCAAGGACCACCTCGCCAACCCGGTGGGCTCGAACCTGGTCTCGAACCTCGGCAAGGTCGGCGGCGTGGCTCTCTAGAGAGAAGAGGCGGATTTTCTTGGGTGGTTTTTCCTTGAGAAAAAGAGAGATAAAGGCAACAGAGAGAGAGAGAGAGAGGGAGAGATGGAGGGAGAGAAGAGAAGGCGGAGAGAGAGGTGGTTTGGAAAAAGTAAAAAGAGAAGAGGCAACAAAACAAACCCCAAAAAAAGCTTTTTTCCACCGCCAAAGCCTCTTCTTTTTCTTCGTTTCTTCTTTTCTTCTTTTCTTCTTTTCTTCTTTTCTTTTTTTCGCCTCTCCCTGCGGAGAAAAAGGGGGGAGAGACAGAGAGAGTGAGAGAGAGAGACGCGCGTGACGAACAATCTTTTGTTTTGTAGAAACCAAACAAACAAAAAACGCTATCTGATTTTACAACTCGAAGTCCCGCTTCGGCTTCTCCCCTCGCTCCACTTCTACCGCTTCTCCTTCCCTTTCTCCATCTTTGCCTTCGCCTTCTCCTCTCACCGCGAGCTCGCACGCGTCCAGGAAGGCGTCGACCGCCGCGGCGGGGACGCCGAGGTCCGCGGCCGCCTTTTTCCTCGCCGCCGACGACGAGAGCAGCAAGAGCGACTGCAGCGCCGCGGCGTCCAGCCGGGGGTGGTTTCGGACTGCTTCTGCTGCTGCGGAAGGTCCCACTGCTCCTCCTGTCGCCGTTTTGGGCGTTGCGAGGCTCCTCGTCTTGATGGCCCCTGCGAGCGCCGCCCCGAGCGAGGCTCCCGCGCCGGCCGCGCCCCGCGCGTCCGCCGCCTCGTGCTCCTCGATCGCGGCGACGCTGGCCCTCGACGCCGCGGCGAGCCTGCGCTCGGCCTCTTCTGCTGCCGCTCGTTCTGCGGCGGCCCTGGAGGAGGAAGTTGCGGTTGCTGCCTCGGAGGCTGCAGCAGCAGCAGCAGCCCGAGCGCCGGGGCGAGCGGCGGCGCTCGCTGCAGAGCCCATTCAATCTTTGTTTTTTTGTTGTTGAGCGTCTCTCTTAGCCTCTCTCCCTAGGGCTCTCAGCTCTTTGCTTTCGTTCAGGGAGCTCTAAGAGACACAAGAGGTCCTCCTTCGAAGAGCAAGAGAGCTTGCGCTTTCTTCGGAAAAGCTAACACGAGAAAGCGATCCGGAAAGAGAAAGAAAAAAAACGATTTCTAAGGTCGGCGTCAGATATCGATCGAGAAAAAGAAAACGAAAAAAAAAAAAAAAAAAAAAAAAAAAAAAAAAAAAAAAAAAAAAAAAAAAAAAAAAAA
>Ga0114918_10001059_pt1 | contig 24349 bp, 32 predicted proteins | sample LantaG_FD_87015 | JGI IMG/M metagenome (GOLD analysis project Ga0114918, IMG submission 87015) | Deep subsurface microbial communities from Baltic Sea to uncover new lineages of life (NeLLi) - Landsort_02402 metaG | ecosystem: Environmental > Aquatic > Marine > Oceanic > Sediment | place...
AGGTGTTAATGTTGCTTACAGAACAAATCCTATTGTTGATAATATAGTGGAAACTAAAGCATATGAAGGTGTTCAAATAGAAGAGATAACTTTTTTTCCTGGAGAAACAGGAATCCAAAGAGTATTGGTAAAAACAATCCAAAATCACGGTATTTTACCGGGTGAATATATTTATCTAAAACCAACCCAAAGCGCACAAGTATTAAATTACTTAGGTTTTCATAGGGTATTAAGATTAGACTCTAATAATGAAGAAAGGGGTTTAGTCTTAGAAACAGAGTTTAATGGAATAACATCCGTATATAAAGGTACCATAAAAAGAGTTGTTGAACCATCTTTTGATGATTTTAATTTTTATAATTCTATAAACATAGAACAAATACAATCTTGTGATGAAAATGGTAATTTAGTAGGGCCTTTAACACATATCAAAATAATAACACAAAATCACGGATTACAAGTTAATGATTTTGTAGATATTAGATTTAACGACTCTTCTAATTTAAATGGGGTGTGGAGAGTTATAACTGTACCGAGTACAAATAATTTTGTTATAAAATACGAGACATTAAACGGAACGGGAAATATTATTAACATCACGGGTAATAGTGGTATAACCAACGACCCATTAACATTAAGTTATAGAAAATTAGATGGTATACCATCAGAATATTATGTTAGAAAGTTCGAAGTTTTAACAGAGCTTAAGGATTATGAGGTTTATAAAGGTGGGTATGAAAACACTATTTTTACCGACCAATATAGTAATAGTAGTTCCTTATTTCATTTTAATAAAGACGTTGATATTAGTGGTTTAAGAGATAACTTAGGTAGACCATTAACAGAATTGTATGTAACAATCACTAGAAGGTCATCAGGACCTGGTACCGACTATTATAATGGTTGGTCTGATGTAACATCTTTTTTTGAAAATAATAAAGATGTAGTTACCGTTAATGGTATTACCATTAATGGTATTGATATTCCGTTAATTTTGGAAACACTTTCTTTTTGGCAAAACAACGATAATAATTCATCTGGTACGGTACAATACCCAAATATAGGGGATAAGTTAGTGGGTGATTTTGTTGAGTTTAATAGACTAGAATTATTAGAAAGAAAATTATCCGATGTTATTTATAGGTTTAGACCAGTGGAAGTTGACCCAACAACAACAGACCTGAATAACCCTATATACACAACAAATAGAGAGGGTTATTATTATTACCCACATAATAAAATTGAAATAAGAAAATTTTCTGAATCAATACAAACAAGAGTACAAAAAGAAGATGAAATTTACCCAGATTATGTCATTTCAGATAATAATGGCAATTTTATTTGGCGAGATATATTAGATATAGGTTTTATAGAAGCTGGTGATAATGGGTTAGACTATCCTTTTATCAATGGGTGTCATTATTTATTTGAGGATTACTCTATTTATATAAGAAAACAATTACCTACAGGGGCAATAGATTTTGGTCTTAATTTATCGGAATTTAAACTTCCTGGTGGAGAAATTAGTGGTGAAAAATGTTAAATAAAATAAATGTCAATTTGTGAAAAAGATATAATTAAACTACCATATACTGAACAAGTAATATTGGATGATATTAAAAAGGATTTTGGTCTGCTAAACATTAACAACGTTAAAACAACGTTAAATGTATGTACCGAGATATTTAATGGTCCATCATATACAACAAATTTAACTAAATTACAAACAGGTTTAACAGAAACTTCTATGGGAGTTTTTAATGTTACTGATAGTGACATGAGTTTTAACTATACTTTTACAGGTAATTTAGAAACATTAACAGCATATACTGGTAATTTTGAATATGAAGTTTACAGTAGAACAAATGAATTTATTGCACCTGATATTACAACAATAAATGGTGTAACACAAAGTGACCAACAAAATTTTAATAAAAGAAGGGTTTATAGGAATTCTATTTCTTTTTCAGCTGTAACTAATAGTGGTTTTTCTGGTACTGATTTATTTGATTTTGTTAACGGTGACCAAGAATATATTTTAAATAGTAATTTTAGTTTTTTTAGAAAAGAATGTTCTAAGAAAACAAAATATATCGAACCTAATTTAAAATATAGGTATGATAATGATAAGTCCCTTTATTTTGTTGTATTAACTAACCCTAGTGAACCTATTTTAGGACCTTTCCCACAACCACAACCACAAACACCTGAAATATTAACAGTAGTTAGAAGAGAGAGACCACAAAACGAACCCAATGAAACTTATGTTTTTGGGGTTCCAACTAAAATAGAACCCGACAATCAGTGTCGATTAATTGTAGAACAACTAACAATTAATTCACCTAGTAGTACTTTATTTAGTATTAGTAATGTTCCTTCACCTAATTCTTTAATGGTATCAGTTAATGGTATTACATTAAGTACTGATGATTATACTGTTAGTGCGGACACGATTATTCAATTAACACAACCACTTGTTTTAAATAAAGACATTATAACAGCAACTTATGTTGATTGTGATGAAGATATCGACACCATTTATTCTGAACAATATGAAATTTTATCAGCAGTAACTTCAGGTGTTACGTCAGGTGTAACAACAACAGACAAAGTTTATTACAACACCGACCAAAACAAGTTCGAATATTATTTAGATTTCCAACCTGACGAAGCAGAAAATATTATTCTTTACTTAAATGGTATTAAATTAACTTATGGTTTAGATTTTTATATTAGCACATCTGTTAATAATAGAATTATTTTTGATGGTATTAATTTAACTATTAGTGATATTTTATATTTAGTTTATGTTACTGATGGTTCATTAAGTGGTGATTATGATTTAGTTAATGCTGACACAATATTAGAGTGGGATACAATAACACCAGTAGCAGTTAACGACAGGGTGGATGGACAATTTTTGGTAGAGGTAACAGAATTAACTGATTCAACTTTTAGTTCAACAGGTAAAACAGAAGTAAATGTTTCTTATGAGGATGATGTTAGTAGATATTCTATAACAATCCCAACCACACTAGAAGCAAATAAAAATTATATATGGAGAGTGACTAGTAATAAGGTTTATTCTGGCCTATTAGGTAATATATTTAATACATATAATACTAGTAAAATAGGTAAATTTTATACTAATAATGAAATAAATTCTTACTAAGATTATATTTATAGGAAATGAGTTATATAAGTAAAAATACAGGAGCGTTTGTTAACGCTAGATTAACAGATAAAGGTAGAGAACTTTTATCGGTGGGTTTATTAAATTTTGCCACTTATCGTTTGGGTGATTCTGAAGTAGATTATACCACTTTAGGACCAAACTATAATATAGCATTACAAAATGTGTTAAAGGCAAAATCAGTACAACCTGATTTAAAAACACCTTTGTTACCGACTTCAACAGCCGTAACACCAGACGTTAGTATAAATCAATTAGACCCAATACAATTAACAACAATAGTGGAAGCACCTGAAAAAGGATTTTTTGATTATGTTTTAACAGCTTCTACTATTGAGTATAGTGCTTTTACAACTACAGATTATGTATTAGAACCTAACATGACAATCCCTATTACAGGTATGAATGGAACTAATATCGTTAATTTAATTCAAGGACCTAATTATGTTTCTGGATATACAGAACCTTCTGTTGGTGATTTAGTTGTAGTTAAAATGTCTAACCCAGATTTAACTTTACCACAAAATAGTTGGGCAATAGACTTAAACGTTCCCGTTCCTTATTTATGGTATAAAGTACAATCATTATCAGGGACAGCATCAGCAAATACTTTAACAATTGAGGTAGATAGAAATTTACCTGACTTTAGTAGTTCTTTATCTACTAATCAATCACAGACCATTTTTTACCCTGATAACAACTTATTATTTGATTCAGGTTTATATTCTGGTGGTTCAGTTTGGAACATGAATAATGTTTGGACATATAACATGCCAGGAGTAGATCCAACAACTTATGAAGGTTTTGAGTTTTATGGTTCAGAGTCTTTTGTTGGACCTAAAGAATACTATGGTTATACATCTGAATTACAACAAAACCTTACAGGGGTTACAGGGGATACGGTAGATACAGGTTTTTGTGAATATGTAAACTCGATATCTATTATCCACTACTCAAATAGAGAAACTTGTTCTAATAGACCTGAATTGGTTTATGGTGAAAAGTTTTATATTGATACTACTATAAATGAAAGTCCTATATTGAAAATGCCAACCTTAATGTGGCATAGAGCTATCTTTTCAGGTTCTGGTACAGCAGATTTAATCGGGTATGATTTTATCGCAACAGGTAGTACAAAATCGGTAACACTTAATGGTGGTGTAACGCAAATTAAATATTTTGATTTGGTTGATCCTAACACCCCATCAGTTACTGTGGGTAGAATTTTCCCTGATTTACAAACTATAACAATTGATGACCAAGAATTGGTTGCCGCTTTATCTTATAAGTCAAATAGAAATTGGACTTTACCAACCTTAGGATATGGTTTAACTACTAACACAAACGGATTCTTTAGTCAAACAGAAGATGTTTATGTTACTTATATGTTAGAAAGTACAAGTGGTTACACAACAGGTTTACCTTGTCAAAACATAACTTGTGTTAAATATAGTCAAGGTGAAGTTTGTGACCCAGATTCTTCTAGAAAAAATATAGATATTACATTACCAACAGGACAACTGCCTTTTATGAAATTAACAGGTGGTACAGGATGGTACGCAGACACATTTAAAATATTAGTTCAAAAAGTAGCTTTAGGAACTAATCCTGACCCAGCTAATTGGGTAGAAATAGATTATACATCATCTATTAATGGTCATGTAGTAGGTAATAGAATTGACCCATTAGATTTAGAAAACACTACTTTTACTATTACAGAGAATTTATATACAAATAGTGGGACAACATTTAATTTACATAATTATTTGAATATACCTGAAAATGGTGAAACAGATATTTTACAATTTGGGGATGAGAAATTTTTCTATGGTAATTTAGAAGCTTCAGGTTTAATAAGAAAATATAGAACACAATTTGATTTTGTAATACCACCAAATCAGTTTAATTTCTCACAAAACCCAACCTACAACGGAAGTGGTCAAAATGTCCATATTTCAGAATTAGGTATTTATGATAGTAATGGTAATTTAGTTGCTATAGGTAAATTTATAACACCAATAGAGAAAACTAATACAACAACAATAATTTTAGAAATAGCTTTAGATTTTTAATGGCATTTGTTAATTTAAATACTAAAGTTAAGTTGGTTTTAACTAATTATGGTAAAAAAAAACTTATTCTAGACGGCGACTTAGGTATTAAATACTTTGGTTTTAGTGATGAAGGAGTTAATTACCAACTTGACGTTGAACCTGAAATAATAACAGATATTCAGGGGAGTTCTGACGATACTTTATACAATAGTAATGGTCAGTCTTCCATAATTTATAAAAAGTAAGAGATGGCTTTTGAAGAAGTAAGTGTAAGTAAATTTAAAACATATCTAACTAAGTTAGGTGTTAGACAACTGTTACAACCTAGTAACAAGTTAGATATAAAGTATTTTAGTTTAAACGATGAAGGAGTTAACTATAGAATAACTGGTGCGACATCAGCCCTAGTAACTAGTCCTTCTGGTGATGACTTTAAATCACTTTATAATGGACCTAGTAATATTAGAGAAATATCTGATGTTATTGTTACTGATGATATAACTAAAAGAGAGTTAGTCGCAATAGATAAGTGTAACAATTTAGAATATAAAAATATTACCGCAACGGTTTACCTAGGTAATTATTTACAAAAGTTAATAGATACTTTGGCTGATTTAAGTAATGTTAGTAATGATTTTGACGCATCACTGACATTATTCGACTATATCCAAATGGATGAATACACTGAAAACGCTAGGGGTGAATATTCTTTGGTGGAAGAAAAAGATGTTAATCTAAGATATACGTTTAACTCATCTACAGATAGAACAAATTGGGAACGTCTTATACAAGCTTTTGTTAGTAAATCTAATAACACGACAAGAATTACTTACAATGAGAACAGATTCCCATCCCCATTCTATATAGGGCCAGGATCTATCAAAAAAGAAGGTGTAATAACACAAAACGGACCTTTTACACTTACTATGGCACCTGGTGAATTAGGTTATAACATTAGTGGTGTATTTAGAAGACCCGAAGAATTAACACAAGATTTATATAATTCAAACCAAAACATTAAACCACAAGTAAGGTTTAATGGTATTTTACATGATATTAATACAAATACGACATCATATAAACCACAAGTAAATTTACCTATTTTTAGATTTGATAAGTTACTTAATTCTGGTGTAGTCGCAACAAATAACTTATTTAACCGTTATGGTAAAGTTTCTGATTTAGACCCTAATGTAAGGGTGATATCTATTAAATGGAATATAAACACACCTTTGGCAGATAATGTAACTAAACCAAAAGATTTTATACTAACATTAAACTTAACTTTAGACACTAACCAATCTAATTGGAATGGTAGTGGAACTATTATTGACATAAATAATTAAAAAAATGACTAACTTAATTTATAAAATAGCAAACCCAAACTGTAGTTCTTGTGGTAATAATAAAAACACCACTAGAAACTTAAACGAAGGCAAAGCACCTTATAAACCTTTCCCTATACCTGATTCAACAAACCCACAGGCATTAAATTTAAACATTACCAAGTGGTTAGGAGTATCATTTAATTCTATGGGTGAATTAACATATAAAAACAATGGGGATAGGGTTTATATACAGCCAATAACATTTCCTGAAAAAGATTTCTTGTATAAAAACGGAGACGTATTAGGTAGTTAAAAATAAAAAAAAAACAAATTAAAATGGCAACATTATTAAAAACGATAGGACCAGAAAATATAACTTATTCTGAAGAATTAGTAAGAGCAGACCTTAATACAATTTCAGGTACAGATTTAACTTTTTATAAAGTAAGTAAAACAGGTACCACTTATTCACATTTGTGGAGAGGACCACTAGTAGATATACCAACAACAGATAAAGAGAAAACTATATTTGAGACATTATATAGTCAAGGTGGGTTATCAGGAACTTCGATGGAATATTGGGTTACTAATGTAGGTGATAATATTATTGTTGCAGACATCGATTCAAGTGTTTTTGATGTTGCTATTGATGGTCTTAATTTTAGGTTAACAATTCCGTTAGATTCTACTTATACTGGTGCTACATCTGGTTTAAGTTCCACTAATCTACATGGGTCTTATTTGAGAACTAATTTATACGACCAAAAAAATAATACAGGACCTTGTTCTTGTGCTGTTATGGATTATCTTTTATCAGAACAAGATGCTAAAGTAACAATAAATGTTGGCCAAGGTTTACCAGTACAAAATGGAACTAATCCTGATCCAAATTACTATAATTACTATCATAGTGGTATTGTTTATTTATTTTCAGATGATATCAAAAAACCTAATGTAACTGGTACAACAATGGTTACAACTAATTCTTGGGCAACAGGTTTTGGTGAAGATTGTCCTTATAGTCAAAGAAATAAGTTCCCATTTAATTATGTCGATGATACTATTAATGGTTACTACGTTGACCAACCAGTGGGTGCAGTAGACTTATTAGGTGGACAAGTTAAAATATTTAATCAAGATTTAGTGGAGGCTTTTGATTTTACAACAGCTTCTAGTGGTAATAGTTTAACGGGAGCAACATTCCCATCCTCTGGGGCTAGTGCTACCTTTAAATCTTATGATTTAGACCAAGGATTAAATATCACTATTTTAGCTAACAGAAATGAATTCACAACATCAAACAACCCAACTTATGATCCAATTAGTTGTGATGGTAAACTTTACATAACATCAATTGACCTTTATGATAGTCAGGGTAGATTGGTTGCTAAAGCATTGCCAGACTCACCGATAGAAAAAAGTAAAGATAGTGTTTTTGTCTCAACACTTAATGTTAAGTTTTAACAAATATTTAAATAGTTTTAATGGATAAAGAAGAAATTAATAGTGGGCGTGTTTTAGGTTTAGATGTCTCTACCAAAACAATTGGCATATGTTTATTTGATGGTGATGGTAAATTATTGGAGTTAACACATATAACCCCTAAAATAAAACCATTACCTGAGACAAAATTAGAAGAACTATTCAAAAAAGTTGATGCCTTTGAAAGGTTATTAACTCGTTATATTGAATTAGATATAGAAAGAGTGGTCATTGAAGAACCATTACTTAATAGTAATAATGTTTATACTGTTGGTACTCTTTTAAGATTTAATGGTATGATATCAAAAATAGTTTCAGAAGTTTTAAATGTTATACCAGAATTTATATCATCTTATGATGCGAGAGCTTATGCTTTCCCTGAATTATTACAAATTAGAACCCATAATAAAAAAGGTGAACCATATTCTGAAAAAGAAACGTCAAATAAAAAACCTGTATTATTTGGTGGTTACCCATGGGATGTTGATAAAAAGATGGTTATATGGGAAAAGGTATCAGAGTTACAACCAAAAATTGTTTGGGAATACGACAAGAATGGTAAACTTAAAAAAGAAAATTTTGACATGACCGATAGTTTTGCATCAGTTTTAGGTTTTATGAAAAAAAATGGTCATTGGGAATAATACCAGTAAAAAACCATTTCTTATCTCAAAATTTTTTAGTATTATTGTACCATGGCTGATAACAGATTAATCTATGGTATATTAAAAGACGTTTTAGGTAGACCTAAACGTAAACACGAGTCAAAACAACAATATGCTTTTGATTGCCCCACTTGTTCTGCTGAAAAAGGTGAGTATGAAGGTGACGCAAAAGGAAATCTCGAAGTTAATTTAGCTGAAGGTGTTTACCATTGTTGGGCTTGTGGTGAAACACATGGAACTAGAGGTGGGTTAAAAAAATTATTTAGAACTTTTGCAACAAAAGACCAAATCAAAAAATTAAAAATGATTGGTTATGATTTATCCGAATTTAAAGCAAGAGTCAAAGAATCTAACGTAATCGAAGATTTAACTTTACCCAAAGGATTTATTTCTTTTGAAGAGGGAAACCCAAAATCTATATTGTATAAACAGGCTTGGAACTATTTAACTAAAGAGAGAAAGTTATCGTCTGAAACAATCCTTAAATTTAAAATGGGTTATGTTAGTGGTGGACAATATGATTCTAGGGTTGTCATCCCATCATATGATATAGAGGGTAAACTTAATTATTGGGTGACAAGAACTTATGTTAATGCAAGACCAAAATACCTAAACCCTGATTCAGATAAAGAACAAATAATATTTAACGAAAAATTTGTTAATTGGGATTCAGACATTTATTTGGTTGAGGGTCCTTTTGACCATATTGTGGTCCATAACTCTATACCTATGTTAGGGAAAAAACTTTCCGATAAATTAAAACAAAGGTTATTCCATGATTCGACAGCAAATATAATACTCCTTTTGGATGATGATGCGTGGGAAAACACTAAAAAACTCTATTTTGACTTGAATGTTGGAAAATTATATGGTAGGATTAGAGTTATAAAAATGGAAGAGGGTTACGATATCGCAAAAATCCACGAAGAACGTGGTAGACAAGGTGTGATAGACGTTATGAAAAGTGGTTACAAATTAAAGGAAAGTGGGTTATGAGAATAGTTGTTGCTGGCAGTAGGGCGTTTAACGATTACCCAAAACTAAAATCTGTTTTAGATGAGTTAATTGCTAACACCCCAAAAGAAATGGTTGAGATTGTATCGGGGACCGCTAGAGGTGCTGATAAATTGGGTGAAAAATATGCAGAAGAAACAGGATTAAAGGTGGTTCGTTTTCCGGCCAATTGGGACTTATATGGTAAACGAGCAGGCTATCTTAGGAATGTGGATATGGCAAAATATGGGACTCATTGTGTATGCTTTTGGGATGGTGTTTCTAAAGGTACGTCACATATGATTAACATATCAAAAAACGAAGGTTTAGAACTTAAAATAGTTATGTACAATTAAATAAAAATGGGATTTAACAAAAAACACATTAATAAAAAAGTTTTATTAGAAAGATTCCGATTACAAGGATATCGAGGGATAATTGATTATATAGGTAAATCAGATGTATTATTAGGTATGGATGATGAGATAAAAGAAATACTGGATATATCATTTTGTGGAAGTTGTGACACCAATAAAAACCTAAAGATAAAACAAATTATAGATGGCGAATAAATGGGAGACAGAGGTTTGGTTAGAACCGATAGAGCATAAATATTACCACAAAAAAACTAATGAAGTTTTTAAGTCGGTAACAACAATCCTTTCTTTATTAGAACCTCACTTTGATTCTGAGGCAGTTGCTTATGCAATATCCCAACAATCAGACGATGTAAAAAAACCTGAGTATATTGGTATGACAAAGGAGGAGATCTTAACAGAATGGGAACGTATTAATCGTGAGGCAAATGAATACGGGACTGAGGTCCATGAAATTTTAGAAAGATATTTATTAGCCGATAGAATTTATATCCCAAAAAATGATTATGAACGGGAAATTATCACCAAATTTCAACAAGTGGATGATATGACTGGTACCGTTTACCCTGAAGCTGTTTTATTTAGTGAAAAATATAGTATATGTGGGACAGCCGATATTGTTGAGGATTGTGGTGATTATATTAACATACTAGATTTTAAAACAAATAAAAAATTACATTATATATCACAATATGGTCAATGGTTAAACAAACCTGTATCACACTTATCTGATTGCCAATACAATGTATATGCGTTACAACTTTCTATTTATGCATACATGATACAGATGCAAACAAGGAAGAAAATTGGTAAACTACAAATCTATTATTTAAACCCCGAAAAAGATTATACCTTCGAAAAAATTAATATGCCTTATCTTGGTAGAGACGCTAAAGCTGTTTTAGATTTTTGGTTGGAAAAACAAAAAAAATCTCATTAAGTTATTGTAATATTAATAAATCATTAACTAGTTAAGTTCTAAGTAGTGGTATAATATTTATTGGTATGGTGAAAAGACATTTAACTATTATCATACCTTGTAAAAATGAGGAAGGTTATATCGATAAGACATTATTATCACTTAATAAACAATTGGGTATTGACGGTACAAAGGTTATTATTTTAGATGCGAACTCAACCGATAACACCATAAAAATCATAAAAGAAATCAAAAAAAAATGAGAAAATTATTACTAATCTTAGGTCTTGTTTTACCTATCGTAATTTCGTGTAAAAAACAAGGGTGTACAGACCCAACAGCAATCAACTACAATGAACACGTACAAAAAGATGATGGTTCATGTAATTACGAAGAATTTGAAAATTCTTTACCATTAAGTATCACAAATGATTTAACACTGACCAACGACAAGATATGGTTTTTGGTTGGTAGAACAACGGTATCAAACGGAGTAACCTTAACAATTGAACCTGGGACTATTATTAAAGGTAATTCAGGTACAGGAGCAAACTCAACTTGTTTACTAATCACTAGAGGAGCTAAAATAAACGCACAAGGAACACCACAACAACCAATCATATTCACATCAATTGCGGACAATATTCAAATTGGTGAAAATAATGGAACATCTTTATCTGAAGTAACAAATGGACTATGGGGTGGTTTAATTATTTGTGGTAACGCACCTATTTCAGCAGACGCTGACGCAGTACAAATAGAAGGAATACCCGCATCTGACCAAAATGGTTTGTATGGTGGGTTTAACGAATTAGATAATTCTGGTATCTTGAGTTATGTATCAATCCGTCACGGAGGAGCCAACATAGGGGAAGGCAATGAGATAAACGGATTAACTCTAGGGGGAGTCGGTTCAGGTACCATTATTAATAATATTGAAATTGTAGGTAACCAAGACGATGGTATAGAATGTTTTGGTGGAGCGGTTAATGTTTCTAACTTACTTGTATGGGCAGTAGGAGATGACTGTGTAGACATAGACCAATCGTATAGTGGGACAATAAACAATGTCTTAATTATACCTGGAACAACAACAGATCATGTTATGGAAATTGATGGTGGTGAGGGACAATGGACAATACCATTTAATTTAACCAATTGTGAGATTATATCTGATTTATCACAAGCACATTTTAGGTATAATGCCGAAGGTTTTATTTCTTATTATGGTAATGTTAACATAGAAACTAATTTAGGGACTAATGTTACAACTGAACAATTAACTAATGGAATAGATCAAAATTTATTTAATTGGACTTATTGGTATAGTCGTTAATTTATTAATTAATCAATAAACTAAAAGCCACACTTAATATTTAAAGTGTGGTTTTTTATGTTTAAGTATTTATAGTTTACTTTATTATGTTTATCATTGAACTATAATAAAATAATTATGAAAGCACTTAATATAGAGATAAAGTTATCCGAAGAAGAAACTTACGAAATAAGAGATAGATTTGTTGATTTCTATAAAGAATTAGAAACAATACAGGATTACTTTTTAGAGAGAAAAAAAGAAAAGATAGTTGGTATTGAGCATGATAAATACACACAAAAAATGTTCAATGACTACACTATGAGTCCTAATGACATGAATTTTGAACTAGAAGTTATTGAAGGTTCAGAATTTAACCCAGCAACACAAATTATAACATCTTTACCACTAGAATCACAAATTGGTAGACAGATTATGATGGGTATAAAGGAAACTAATACTAATACCTATGTCGGGTTTATTAGAATGGCTTCACCTGTTTTATCCATTAAACCTAGAAATGATTATTTTGGTGAAACGGTACAGGCAACAGTAGTAAATAGAAATATGATTAATGGTGCTATTATTGTTCCCGTACAACCTTTTGGGTATAACTACTTAGGTGGTAAGTTATTAGCTCTTATTTCTTGTTCCCACACGGTAAGAAGAATGTTAAAAGAAAAGTATGGTGAAAAAATAGAAACTTGTTTCTTTGAGACCACTTCTCTTTATGGTGATTTAAAGGGGGTTAGTCAGTATGATGGAATGAAACCTTTTATTAGATATCAGGCAATGACTGAATCCGATTTATTCCTATTCCCAACCGAAGAAGTATACAACCCAATCAGAAGAAAAATGAGAGAACTATATGGAAAAGAAGAGTGGAATGGCAATACAGTTGACCCAAAACCATCAGGACCAAAAATGAGAGAATTTAATAAAGCCATATCTATCCTTAAAAACCACTTAAGGCACTATAATGAAGAGGCTTATAAAGAATTCCATAATTTTACTAAAGAAAGTATGAAAGCTAAAACAAAGAAAAGATATTATTATTCTGATTTTGGTTTTGACAACGTAAAAGAACATGTTAATTCAGGTGGTGATATCCCTTTAAGAGAAGGACAAAACTTCCATAAACACGAATTGGGTTATATGTTTGAGTGGTGGAAGAAAAAAGCACAAAAAAGATACGAAAAACTAAGAACTGAAGGTAGAATTAGAACAGAAATGGAAGTCTACACAGAAGAAAGTATCGATAACAAAGAAGTGGATATGGTTAGATAATAAAAAAATAAATATAGAAAAATATGAAACAAAGAATTTTAAAAATGATTCAAAATAACGCTGAAGCAAAAAGAGAAAAAGCGTTAACAAGTTTACAATTATTAATGGAAAATCCTGTAGGTATCGGGGACCACTCAACAGAAGATTTTTATAATAACGTAGAAGAGGCATTTCAAAATTTAGTTGATGCTGATGACACCCTAGAAACACTTAAGAAGTACAATTGGGATGAAGATATGTGTTATATTAATTAATTTATGTACGTTGAGGTAACTGGTAGACAAACTGGTAAAACAACCAGGTTAATAGATAGTGTGGTCGATTTTTTAATAGATAACCCCAATAAAACCGCCCTTATAGTTAGTACTGACATAGAAAGTAGAAAATTAATACAACAAAAAGTACACAATAAATGTGGTAGACCTTGTGAATATAGGACTATAACATCCTATAGAATGTTACCATCCTCACCAACAGGAACAATAAAACAATTTGTAGATGAGTTTGGTCATTTAAAAAAATTAGAGTTAGATTGCAAAGCTTATTACACAGGGACCCCACCTTTTAATGAAAAGGCGACACAGATATGGGATTATTATAAGGAGACACAAATGTTAAAACCAAACAATATATTAAAAAGACATAAATTATGACACCTTTATATCAAAGATTAAAAAAATGGTTTATAGAAAACTATGGCCATCTAGGTTATGACCTATCAACCTTTTATGATATTAACAATGATTTAATATGTAGATTCGATATTTTACGTTTTGGTAGAAAAACTGAAATAAAAGAATTAAACTTAGAAAAGATTATGGATTTTACGGCTGGTGATAGTGATTTGAGAAAACTACTTTTCGATGCCTTATTTAGACAACATGGTTATAATGTGGGTAATGATTTTGTACCATTAAAACAAGTAAAAGAATTTAAATTATGATGGACGAAATTTCGCAATGGTTTTTAAATGAGTTTGGTTATTTGGGTTTTAGTTTAACTCCTATAATGTATAATCCTGATACTTTTACACCTCTTAAACGTGTTAGATTTAAACCTTACAACGGACCTATGATTGTAACTAGAATTAGAATATCTACCATCATTGAGGATATAATAGGTGAAGATATAGAAACTGAGTATAAATATATTATAACACAAGAGATACATAGATTTTTAGAAGAACAAGGAATTGAAGACTTTAAACCAAAACAAAAATTAAATAAATTTAAATTATGATAAAAAATATCTACCACTGCGCTGATTTACACATACGTCTTTATAAAAGACACGATGAATACCGAGAACAATTCCAAAAGTTTTTTGACTCCATTAGACAACACATGGAAGAAAATGAGTTAGATAGGGAAGATGTTAGAGTTGTTATAGCCGGTGACGTTGTCCATTCAAAAAATCAACTAACCCCGGAACTAATAGATATCACCACATGGTTCTTTAAAAAATGTTGTGATATTGCTGACACCATTGTTATCTTGGGTAACCATGATTTCTTGGCTAACAACTTAGATAGAATGGATGCCTTAACTCCTATTATAGAAACTATGGGAGATGACAGACTTAAGTTTTTAAAACATACAGGGTGTTATGAAGACGATAATATTGTTTGGTGTGTCTATGGTCATATGGAAGGGTCCCAAAGACCTAACATAGAGGAGGCAAGAGAGAAGTATGGTGATAAAAGATATGTTGGTTTATATCACGATCCATTGATTGGGCTTAAAACAAATGTTGGTTTTGAGTTTGAAGATGGTCAGGATATATCTGTCTTTGATGGTTGCGATTTTGTTTGTTGCGGTGATGTGCATTTATACCAAACCATGAATTATCATGGAACACCTATTGTACAAGTTGGGTCTATGATTGCTCAAGATTTTGGTGAGTCTGTAGATAACCATGGTTATGTTGTGTGGAATGTGGAAACAAAAGAACATGTACACATTAATTTAGAATCTGATTATGGTTTCTACACATTTAAAGTAAGCTCAATAGAAGATATTGAAGAAGAAATGGAAAAACTAGTGTAATATGAATATAGGAGATAAAGTAAAATTTGAAGACCCTTTTAGTGATACACTAAAAGGGGAAATCGTGAATACTAATCGACCTAGATGTAAATGTAAGGGAAAAGGTTATTACGTTGTGGATTTTGGGTCATATACAAAACAAATTAAAATTGACGATAAAAGGCTTAGTTTACATAATATAGAACCAAGTAAAGGTTCATTAGGTTTTAACTTTTGATGGAAATACCTAAAAACTTAAAAGACGAAATATGGGAATATTGCAAGTTAAACGATATTACAGATTTGAATGCTTTTATGTTAAAATCATTACAACAAGGTTTTAATATTGAAAAGTATGGACCAACACCATTTACAGTCGGTGGGAAAGAACCTGAAGTGATAGAAAAAGAGGTAGAAAAAATTGTTGAAGTTATTAAAGAAGTTCCTGTTGAAGTTATTAAAGAAATTATTAAAGAAGTTCCTGTTGTAAAAGAGGTAGAAAAAATTGTTGAAGTCCCTGTTGAAGTTATTAAAGAAGTTATGGTAGAAAAGCCTGTTGAAGTTGTAAAAGAGGTGTTCATAACTGATGATGAATCGGTCAATAAATTACAAAAGGAATTAGAATCTGTTAAGGCTAATGAAAAAGTACATTTAAAAGGACTGCGTGATAAAGTAACAGAATTAAAAGAAAAAGATGTTGAAATTACAGACCTTAATCGGAAAATATCCGATTTAGATGGTAATATTTTACAATTAGAAAAGAATTTAAATGAACTTGGTGGAAAAACCACCAAGTTGGAAGAAGAGTTAGAAGAAGAAAGAAAAAAGGTGTTAGAATTATCTGAATCTGATGATGAAAGTATCAAATCACTAATCCAACAAATAGAGAATTTAAAAATAGAATTAGAGTTGGAAAAAAATAGGCACTACCAAAAACCGAAGAAAGAAAAACCAAAAGATGATAAACCTAAAAGTTTAGGTACCAACATCATAAATTGGGTCTCTAAATCGGAAAGAAATGGTGATAAAGATCTTTACGGTGAATAATTAGAAAATTATACAATATCTATCTAATATCTCATCTTTTATCTTTTGATATATTTCTTTATTTTTTTGATCAGAATCAGAATCAGAATCAACAATAGTTGTCGAATCATAGATCCAAAATCCAAAATATTTAATTAAGGTATACTTAAATTCCCAAATAGGGGTTGATATGGTTAGAAGATTAAGTCCTTCTACAGAGTGGGTTACTGGTTGATTTTTTACCAATGATGAAACTTTTTTTACCATATCTGGTAATTTTATCTTTATCATGGTATTTGTTTTTTATAATCATTTATTTTATCAAATTATTTTTTTACTCTTATATAAATATTATTAAAATGGAAAAACTAATTCAAAAAGTATCGATACCAAAAAAAGCTAAAATTAGAGTTATTTGGGAAGATAATCCTGAAAATTATACACAGGAAAGGTCAAAAAGAATAGCCAAATATATCACTGAAAAATACGACAACCCAAACGTTCAAGTAATATTCAAACCTAAAAAGGTTATGACTGAAGAGGGTGAGGTTGAGATGACTGTTGCGGATAATGTAATGGACATAACTTATCAGAGAAAATTATTTAAAGAATGGTTAACAATTAATAATGTTGATGTTGATTGGGATCGTCTTTTACGTTTGGACGATAAGGTAAATGAAAAATTATCACAAGAAAGAGATACAGATTATAGATATCGAAATTGGTATATAAAAGAGTTGGAGTGGTCTAATTTTCTTTCTTATGGTGATGGTAATAAAATTTCTTTTAAAGAATTAGAAGGTCTAACTGTTATTACTTCAGATCCCTTGAATATGGGAGGGAAATGTCTTAGAGGTGATACAGAAATTAATATATCATATGATATTGATTTTATAGTAAGTAAGTTAGGTTTTATACCTGATGAGTTGAAATAAAAAATGAATATATGTTTAAAAAATGACTTAAAATGTGTATTCTTAAATAATACAAGGGATATTAAAAAAATTTTTAAAGATGAATAAAAAAATAACGTTAAAACAAGTAGACGAATTATTTAAAAAATATGGTGATTTAGGTATTAAAGTTGAGACACCATATGGGCATAAAAAAATAGTAATGTCTGATATAACAGCTAAAGATTCTAAGGTTATAGAATTAAAATTAAGTAACGGATTTAAAATAGAAGGTTCACCAGACCACAGAGTTAAAACAAAAAATGGTTCATTCGTTAAACTTAAAGATTTGACAAATGACATGGTTATACAAACATCTGAAGGTAATAAAACAATTGATTATCTTAGGGTTTTAGATTTCACAGAAGATTTATACGACATAGAGGTCGAAGAGGTACACCAATACTACAGTAATGGTATTGTCTCACATAATTCTACGTTAGCTATGGATGTATTATTATTTCTTTTTTTTAACACAACAACAAAAGGAAACACCGCAATTAAAATGTTTAACCTTTTTAGAGATAAAGACGAAGTGTCTGTTAAAGGTAAAGTATCTATTGATGGTGTTGATTATATTATTGAACGAATAGTAACAAGAAAATTAAAACGAAATGGGATTGATTATAATACACGAACCGACCTTTCTTTTTATCGAATCTTACCTGACAATACCATCGAAAACTTGGAAGGAGAACAAAGACGAGAAACCGAAGAATTTATTAAAAAATCTATTGGGTCTGTAGATGATTTTTTATTAACAATAATTGCTGACGCTGACAATCTAGAAAACATAATTCACACCAAACCAACAGAAAAAGGCAGGATTCTTTCTAGGTTTATTGGTTTAGAAGTGATTGAAGATAAAGAAGGCATTGTTAAAGAAATGAAATCTGCTTGGTCAAAAGGTTTAAAATCTGATTCATACAATATAACTGATTTAAATATTGAAATAAAAGATTTAGAAGAAACAATAAAAGAAAAAGAAAATACTATTGTTGAGAATGAAATTGAAATCAAATCTTTAGTTTCTACAATAAAAACCTCTACTGATAAAAAAGAATTGTTAATATCTAAAAAAATAGAAATAGATGGTGAGGTGATAAACCTTAGACCTGAAGACATAGATAGAGAAGTGGAGGCAATAACAGAAAAAGGTAAAAATAAAAAAGAAGAATATGAAACCGCTAAAAGGTCCTTTGAAGAGATGGTTGAGCCTGATTATAGTGAAGAACTACATAAAGAACTCGTTAAAGAAGAACGAACGCTCAATTTGGAACTTGAAAAAGTAAAATCAAAAATTAACGAAACGGAAAAAAGAATTAAAAATCTTGAAGAAGGTGAGTTTTGTTCACTTTGTAAACAACCATTGGCTGACGTTGACCATTCAGATGAAATTAAAGAAAATAAAGAAAAATTAGATAATTTAAAAAAGGAGTTAGAAGATTTAAAAAAGGAGTTGGTTTCTAAGTCTGAATTAGTTGAGGAACAAGATAAAATAAAAGCTTCAGTTTCTGAATACGATAGAACTTCTTTAAAAATAGATAAATTAGATCTAGAATTAGAAAAACTAAGAATAGAAAGAAAAGAAAAATTAGAATTAAAGAAAAGATACGAAGACAACTTAGAAAACATCCAAAAAAATAAAGAATTAGATAGCCAAATTTTAGGTTATAACGCCAAAATAGATAATTTAGAATTAGAAAAAACTAATAAAATCAAATTAGGTGAAAGATTGGATAACGAAATAACCCAACATAAAACACAAATTGATAAAAACAATGAATACATTAAAACAATAAAATCAGAAGAAGAAATTAAATCTATATTTGAAATTTATCAAAGAATGGTGGGTAAGAACGGAATCCTTAAGATGATTATGAGAAGTGTTATGCCTTTAATTAATTCTGAATTAGATAGATTATTAATCGACACAGCAGCATTTAAATTGGAGGTAGATATTAACGATAAAAAAGAAGTTGAGTTTTTGGTTACTAAAGAAAATAGTTCAGGTGAGTTAATTAAATATCCTGTTAATGAGTGTAGTGGTTTTGAAAAAACTGTTTCAGCCTTAGCTTTAAGATGTGTTATGTCTAAAGTAAGTTGTTTACCAAAGCCCAATATTATTGTCTTTGATGAAATTTTTGGTAAAGTAGCTAATGAAAACTTAGAATTGGTTGGTAATTTTTTCCAAAAGTGTTCTGAAATGTTTCCCAACATATTCATCATCACACATAACCAACTAGTTAAAGATTGGGCAACAAAAATAATCACAATCAATAAGAAAAATAATATATCTTCTTTGGTGGTAAAGTAAAAAATATTATATTTGCATAACATATTTATAAATAAAGAGAAATGGAATCGAGGTTTTTAATAATAGTTTTAGGTTCTTCAAATAAAATAGAAGAAAATTTAAATAATATAGCTAGTTCTGAATTTGGGGTTAATTATGTAGATGGAAATGGTATCTTTATCGGTACATTCTATAGTCCATTCACCACCAGTGAGATTACCGAGTTTTTAATAGATGTCCAAGCTTTTATGATTTTTGATATCACAGAAAACAATACTTATTCAGTAAATTTACCTTCTAAATATTTTAAAGGTTTATTCCCTGAATTTGAAGAAACTTTAGACATTCTAAAACAAGATATTGATTTAATAATCAAGAAAAAACCTAAATATAAAAAAGAGATTGAGGAATATGACAATGTTGACGATATTTTAGATAAACTAAGTCGTAATAATTATGATAGGTCATGTTTAACAGAAAAAGAGATAAAAATTTTGGAAAGTAATCAATAATTTATTATCTTTACAAAAAGTTTTAATAGTGAATAATAATAAATACGAAAAAATACTTAAAGAAGGTGTTAGAATTGAGTGGTATGGTGTAGAAGTCCCAGAGGAATTAATTACACCATTAGTTAAATTCGCTTCAGATAATCTAATACACGAAGTTAATAAATTAGAGTCTGAATTAGGGGAGTATGTAAGTACTACAAAAGATAAAAAAAAGGCTTACATCGATTCACTCATTAACAATATCCGTAACATGCCATATACATTAAATAATGATGTATACATGATTAAGAAAAAAAAGATAGATAAGGAACTTGAGGAGAATAAAGAAAAAAAAGTTACTACAAGAGAAACCCCAACTAATAGAAAAAAAGTAACGTCTAATAAAAGTACTAAAAATAACGATTTAATTTTCGGAAACAATAAATAATTAATATATGGTATCAAACAAAAAATTCATTGAAACGTCTGAAGACTCAATCTCTAACTACCTAAAAGAAGTTAGAAAATTAGATTTAATAACACCTGAAGAAGAGGTTGTGTTGGCAAAAGAAATCGCACAAGGGGATAAAAAAGCTTTAGACAAATTAGTTAACTCAAACCTTAGATTTGTTATTTCAGTGGCTAAAGAATATCAAGGACAAGGAGTTCCTTTGGTTGATTTAATTTCAGAGGGTAACTATGGTTTAATTAAAGCCGCAACAAAATTTGATCACACAAAAGGATTTAGATTTATCTCTTACGCTGTTTGGTGGGTAAAACAATCAATCTTGCAGTGTTTATCAGATAATGCTAGAACGGTTAGATTACCAGTAAACATTGTAAACCAATTAATGAAAGTTAAAAAAGAGTTGGCACAATTCGAACAAGAGAATGAACGTGAAGCAACTGACAATGACATGGATTTAGCAGTTTTATTACACCCGACTTGTGGCTCCTTAAATGATAAAATAAATGAGGATGGTGACGAAGTGATCGATTTAGTGTCTGATGATACGTTTATTAGACCTGATGAAGATTTTTATGGTGAAGAAATTCTAAAATCAGAACTAGAAAAAACACTTTCTGTTTTATCAGAAAGAGAGAGAGCTATCATTAATATGTATTTTGGTATCGATGGACACCCTATGACTCTTGAACAGATTGGTGATGAATTTGATTTAACTAAGGAACGTATTAGACAAATCAAAGAAAAATCTTTACGTAAGTTAAAAAACAATTGTGTCAACTTATTTGAATTTACTCAGAAATAATTTGTATAATAAAAGAAAAACAAAGGTACCCCTCGTCAGAATACGGGTAGGTCACCCAAACCAAAAGAAGAGATTTGGGTAATACAAATAAGAGCCCCATCAGAAATGATGGGGTTTTTTGATGTTGGTAAATATTTACAGTAAAAGACAAGTATACACTTTTAAAATAAATGAATTAAAATTAAAATAAAAAATTATGAGAAAATTTATTGAATTGGTTAAAAAATATAAGGTTTATATTTTGGCTGGATTTTTGGTGATATTCTTTTTTAGGTCTTGTAGTAAATCTACTGAGATTAAAAAACTAGAGAAAAAAGTAAACAACAATGAAACGGTTGTTGATAGTTTACAGAATGAAATTAAAGTAAGACAACAAAAAATAGATAGTCTACCTGAGATAATGAGAATAGAAAAAATAAATATCCACCTTGAGTATGATGAGTGGATTTCTAGTAAAGATAGAGGCCAACAATTAATGGAATTACACTCTATTGTTAAAAATAACGTTAAAGAATTACAAAAAAGATAAGATATGATTAATTTGGTAAACCTTTGGAAAAGTGGTAATAAAAAAAATAAGTATAGTCTAACATTAAGATTAGGTAAATTAACATTCTTTGAATTTAAAATATGTCCTTGTAATAATGAAGGCTGTAGTAAATTTAGATTTATGTTATTAAATTTAGGATTTGAGTTATGAAAAAGATTTGGAATTGGATAAAAAATAACCCTAATAGAGCAATGTTCCTAGTACCAATATTGTTAGTAGCGGGTATATCTATATCACACGTTGTTACTTGGTATGACATGGCCAACCCTATTAATTGGGCAATTTACCTTTCTATTGCAATTGAGGTAGGCGCGATTACAGCGTTAGTTGCCGCAACAAATAGAATTAAAGGTGGTATATGGTTTATGTTTGGGATCGTTACCTTTATACAAATGGTGGGTAATATATTTTACTCTTATAATGAGATAGATGCAAATGGTGAGTTATTTAAGTCTTGGGTTGAGTTAACTGGACCATTATGGGAGTTAATGGGAACTGAACTAACTGATGTTGTTGGTATGAAACGATGGTTAGCTTTCTTAGAAGGAGGTCTACTACCTATCATATCTTTAACATCATTACACTTCTTTGTTAAGTACGAGAAACCTGAAGAAAAAACACCATCAGGTAAAGAAACTGATAGAGTTTGGGAAAAAGTGAAAGAATTAAAAAAAGAAGGTAAATTAACGGAACCAACAGAAGAAGATCTTGAAGAAGAACCTACAGCATTAGCAAACTCACAATATAGAAATGAGATTGAAGACGAAAACCCAGAAGAGGAAGTTTTAGATACACAAGTTGAACTAGAAAAACAAATGAACCAAGAGTCGGATTTAACTGAAGAAGTATCCTCTGAAGAATTAAAAAAAGTTACACCCGAAGAATTAAAAAAAGATATCCAAATTAGGAATGGTGGTGAAGAATTAAATAAAACTTGGAGAAACATTTTTAAAAAAAGATCTAATAATAGTATCACAAGACTAGGTGAATGATTATCGACACTGAAACATACCAATTAAATAAAACCAATTTTTATAAAAAAATTTACACTAAAACACAAATAGTTATTGGTCATACTGGACGTAAAGATATGCGTCATTTTGATGCATGGTTGAATCGTAGAAATGGTCAATATAAAAAAACAACTGCATTCAGTATAGACAAAGATGGTGTGGTCTACCAACACTACGACCCTAAATATTATTCTGATTTTATTGGGGTAGAACAAGATAAATGTAATATCTCCATCGTTTTGGTTAATTGTGGTTGGTTAAAATTGAATGAAATGAACAAGTATGTTGACTGGTTAGGGCATATTTATAGTAAAAGTACTAAGATAGTTGAAAAAAGTTGGCGAGATTATAGGTATTGGTACCCTTATACAGAAGAACAATATCTCTCATTAAAAAAACTTATAGATAACCTATGTCAAGATTTTAGTATTAAAAATAAAATAATAGATAATAATGTTTACAATGAAGATGTAGACTTATTTAAGGGTATTACATTTAGAAGTAATTACGATAAAGAATTAACTGATGTTAGCCCAGCTTTTGAAATAGAAAAAATAAAATGATGGACGATAGAGAATTTCTTAAAAAAATAAGAAGAATACAAGAAAGTGAGGATAAAATTTCTTTAACTGATATGCCTGTAGGTATGGATAAATTAATATCTGAAGATAAACAAGAAACAATTGTTAAATTAATTAAAGAATCTAGATTGTTAAAAGAAGACGATATACAAACAATCGAACCAGACGAACAAAGAGACGAAGAAAATAAGTTTAAAGATATTGTTTCTAAGTTGGTAAAATTTAAACCTATAAAAGTACATAAAGAAAATGTTGAATGGTCTGGTTATTTGATTAGAGAAAGAATTGATTGGTATTTTTCTTTAGATGATACAGTGGGTTGTTACATTAATACATCAGATTTGATTCAGTTAAGGGATGAAACATTAGAGGTACTTAAAAAATTAAGAGGATATTATGATGTTTGGTCTGACGAATGGAGTAATAGGTTGACAGGTGGGTCAGCAGATGAGGAAAATTTAGAGGGTGAAGATGGTTTAAGTGCCGACGAAGGTGATTCACAAAACCAAGGTGGGTTTGGGTTTTAATTAA